>Ga0209534_10000009_pt1 | contig 256637 bp, 236 predicted proteins | sample COG_07_FD_184751 | JGI IMG/M metagenome (GOLD analysis project Ga0209534, IMG submission 184751) | Pelagic Microbial community sample from North Sea - COGITO 998_met_07 (SPAdes) (version 2) | ecosystem: Environmental > Aquatic > Marine > Neritic zone/Coastal water | place: Helgoland, sampling...
CTCACTGCACAAGGTACATCATACGGCTTTAATATCTAAATTTTCTTCCCTGAAAATTTATAAAGGTCGGATTGGTAATAACTAATCCGGCCTTTTTTTTGACACCTCTCTACTCTTCACTCATAATAGATTTCATAACAAAGAATGGAATAATGCTATGCGTATTTTTATAACAACTTTAATCACTTTTTGGTCTATCTGGCTCAACGCCTCAGCTCAAGATACCAATGTAATTACCGTAATAAAATCAAAAACACTTGAACAAACAGCTCGGGAGGCTGAGCGAAAAAAAATCATTGATATCACAGTCAAACATGTTGTTGATGGTGAACAACATGTTGGGATAGGAGTTCTTCATAGGCCGGTCATGAAATCAGAGGGCAGCGTATCGGCAATACTGCATCATAATCAAACAGAAGTTTACCGTATTATGGCGGGCGCAGGCACCCTAGTGATTAGCGAAAGTATGACCAATATTAGGCCCCTTGATCCAGAAGGTTTTACAGTCAAGAACCTTACGGGACCAAGTGATTTTGGGGAAATTATTGATATAAAACAAAGCCAATACTTAAAAAAAGGTGATATTGTTATAATACCAGCAGGTATAGCCCATGGTTTCAGTGAAATAACAGAAGCCATCGACTACATGGTCGTTAGAATTGATCCAAACAAACTTGTTACTTTAAAATAAAAAATATAAGGAGAAAAAAATTTCGATACTATGGCTTAACTTAAGCTAAGGCTTAAAGAGCTTAATTATGACCCAGTTAAATATAACACATCATGGATCACCTTGGCATAACTTATCCGTCATTGCCTATAAAATAAGTAATATAAAATGTTAATTATTAGGCATTACTTTTATGTCTACTATTTATAAAATAAAGAAGGCCACCAAGGGATAAGAAACCAAATAAATAAAGCCATGACTGTAGTGGAGAAAAAACAACCGCTACTATACAAACCAAAAGTGCTAGACAAGGAATTAAAAAACCACCTGGTAATTTTAAAGCTTTTTTTCGCGTCGCCTGGTCAGCCTTTTTTCTAATAATAGGTAAAGATAAAATACAAATTATATAGGCAAATATTCTTGCAAGTGCACTTGCAACTGCCAAATAAACAAATGTCCCAGTTATCCCTAAAAGTAAACCAAAAACTCCAAGAAATATAATTGAATTTGCAGGTGTATTATATTTTGTATGAACTCTTGAAAACCATTGAGGAAGTGAACCATCTTTGGCCAGAGAAAAAGTAAGCCGCGGGGCAGTTAATAAAATGCTTGTCGCCGTCCCCATGATTGAAAATAGTGCCGTAATAATAATAATACTGACCCCAGCTTCACCAAAAACAACTCGTCCTAGTTCAATAAGTGGAGCATCGTTATTATCAATAGTTACTATGTTTATATAAACAAGCTGAATTAAGAAATAAACTACAGTAATAGCAACCACCGTTGTAATGAGCGCTTTGGGCAAGGTTTTCGTTGGATTTTTTGTTTCTTCCGTTGTGAATAAAACACATTCAAAGCCGACAAACGCATACAAAATTAGTAATATCAACGTTCCAAAATCATCAATAACGGGAAAATCAGTTGGTAAAAAGCCATCTGGTGAAACATAAGGTAAACCAAACAAAATCAATACTAATATTGGTAGTACCTTTAAAAGAGAAAATAAATTAATAGCCTTCATTGCTGACTTAATACCCATGACATTAACGATCGTTAGCCCACCAATAATCACAATAAATAAGATTACCTTTGAAAACTCGCTATTTACTCCTTCCCAAAAATAGGCTGCATAATTAAATAACACATTAGTATTAGCAGCCAAAGAAGTCGCCCTACCCACATAAAGCAGCCAGCCCACTTGAAAGCCAGCCAAAGGACCAAAAGCTTGAGACGCATAAGTAACTGGCCCACCAGATGTTTTAAAATAACTGGCTAGGGCGCCAAAGCACCAAGCAATCATGGCAATAAACGCACCAAAAAGTAAAATAAGCCAAGGGCCTAAAAGCCCCGCTTGCGAAGAGAGTTCTCCTGGAAGGGCAAATATTCCAGCACCAATAATACCATTTAAAACAATAAAGCTAGCAGCGACTAAGCCAATACCTCGTTTTAACTTAGGCACCATGACCCTCATTATTCCTTCTTAATGTATTGATTAATATAGTAAAGTAAAGTTCCTACGGCAACAAATCCTAGTAAATATTGCCAATTTATTAGCTCCGACTGAAGCATGGCAAATATACAAACCAATAATCCAATAAAAGGAATGATAAAACCAATCACCCAACTAAAAGTATTATCACCAGGAATTTGTGTAGCGTTTTTACGTGTTTCAGGGTCTGCATTCTTAATCACCTTTGGAAGGGCAAGAATACAAATAGAATAGGCTATTAATCTAGCAAGGGTCCCGGCAATCGCTAAATAAACAAAGGTACCTGAAATGGCTAAAATATAAACAAATACTGCTTGAAAAAGTAGAGAATTAGATGGCGTACTATATTTTTCGTGCACCCTACCAAACCACATTGGTAAGGCACCGTAATGCGCCATTGCAAAGGAGGAGCGAGAACCAAAAATAGTAATCCCTGCAACATTACCAAGTATAGAAAAAATAGCGGTAAAAACAATTATTGTCCCCCCAATTGGTCCAATCAGGCTTGTACCTAACCCAATTAACGGAGCACTATCATTAATAGGTGGAGCTACGGTCACGTAAACAAGTTGAAGTAAAAAGTATATTACTGTCACAACAATAAATACTGATATGAGGGCACGAGGTATCGATTTTTGAGGATTCTTTGTTTCCCCCGCAGAAGCAAGAACTGATTCAAATCCCGTGAAAGCAAAGAATATAAGAAGTATTACAGCACCTGCATCATCGAATTTCGGAAGCTCAGGGGGTAATAAATTATCAGGAGTAAGGTACTGAAGTCCGAGTAGTATCATAAGCAAGATAGGAACAAGCTTTAAAAATGTGAGTACATTAATTGCCTGAACTGCTTTTTTAATACCTAATATATTTATAATTGTAAGGCCGCCAATAACAATAAAAATCATTATACTACGTATTAACCAAACTGACGCTCCATCCCAAACAAAGGCTGCATAGTCAAATAAAAGGTTTAAATTCGCAGCAAAGGCAGCAAGACGCCCGACATAAAATAGCCACCCAGTTTGAAATCCGATTAGGGGTCCAAATGCATTTGAAACATATACTATGGGTCCGCCAGTAGAGCTAAAATAACTAGAAATAGCCGCAAAGGACCACACAACAGTTATTATTAAAATTCCAAATATGATAAATAGCCAGGGACTAAATGAACCCGCAACTTCCATAAGCCTGCCAGGCAACCCAAAGATACCGGCACCAATGATCCCATTCAGAACAAGAAACCCCGCTGCGAGTGTTCCTATTTCACGTTTTAATTTTGTATCACTATTTTCTGTGCTCACACTATTTTCCTATATAAAATAAACTAGTTACTTTTAAATATTGTTTTGTTGGCAAAATAAAGCACCCCGCCAAGGGCAATGAAACTGATCATATACTGCCACGATTGTATAGTAGATTGACTAATAGCAAAAAGACATACCACAAAGGCTATCCCTGGAATAAGGTATCCACCAGGAAGTTTTGTTGCATTAGCTAACGTTTCAGCGTCAGCCTTTTTACGAATATTTGGAAGTGATAGCATACAGATTGCATAAGCAATCATTCGAGCTAGAGTGCTTGCAATAGCCAAATATATAAATGTTCCCGAAATAGCTAATACGAACGAAAGCACGCCAAGAAAGATAATTGAATTTGCTGGTGTATGGTATTCCTCGTGAACTTTTCCAAACCACTTGGGTAGGGTTCCTTCCTCAGCCATAGCAAACGTCATGCGTGGCGCAGCAATTACAATGCTAGTTGCATTCCCCAAGATAGAAAATATGGCGGTAATAATAATAATAACACCACCAATAGGACCCATTAATATTTCACCCATATCTACAAGAGGTGTATCGCCACCGCCATTTGTTACAACATTAGCGTAGGTCATTGCGACAGAAAAATAAATCGCCGTTATAACAAGTACTCCGCAAATAAGGGCCCGGGGAATTGTTTTTTTAGGATTTTTAGTCTCACCAGCAGTAACAAGGGCTCCTTCAAAACCAACGAATGCATAAAGAATTAACAACACAAGGCCACTCATGTCATCGAAGCTAGGTAAATCGGATGGAAGAACACCTTCCGGTGTAAGGTGCGGCAGGGCTAGTAATACTAAAACGAGTATGGGTATGAGTTTGAAAAATGTAATTACATTAATAGCTTTCACAGCCTTTTTAATACCCATTACATTAACAGCAGTAAGGCCACCAATAATTATAAAAAACATCGCGGCTCGGGTCAGTTCCCCAGAGGCACCTTCCCAAAGGTAGGCAGCATAGTTAAATAGTACATTAATATTGGCCGCAATAGCAGAAACCCGGCCTATATATAGCAACCATCCAGTCTGAAAGCCAACAAGTGGACCAAACGCTCGGTGGGCATAAGCAACAGGGCCTCCGGTGGTGTTGAAATAACTGGCTATGGATGCAAATGTCCAAGCTACAGTAATAATGAAAGCGCCGAATAAAATAATTAACCAGGGTCCGAACATACCAGCCTGTTCAACCAACCTGCCTGGAAGCCCAAAAATTCCAGCCCCAATCACACCGTTTAAAACTAAAAACCCTGTGGCAAATATACCAATATCCCGTTTTAACTTTTTATCATTATCCAGCACGGTTGCATCCCTACTCATGCTATTCTCTATTATTATTGTGGATTTTTATTTTTATCTATTAAGAACCATAGTAAGAAATTTATAAAAAATATAACAAAAAATAATTTAACTTTAACTTTAGGTGCTAATACATAGTATATAATTCTTGCCTGTCTAATTAAACGAGAGAAAAAATGTCACTAGGTCTAGTCCACAAAAGAGAACTACAAAAAAAACGGACAAAACGATTTTGGAGTTTAACAAAGTTTATACTTGCCAGCAGTATTTGTAGCGGTATTGGCTATTATTCATACGAAGTTGGCATATCTATTGCTCATGAAGAAGTACTCATATGGAAAAGCCGTTATGAAGTCCAAGTAGCCGAAAGTGACAAACTCAAAATTGAATTAGGTAACGAAAGAGCCACAATTGATCAAATTTCTAAACAACTACCCAATCAGGAGAGCAGAGATTTATTAAATCTTGTCACCCAAAGGGTAAATGAGGGCGTTGATATTAGTCATATGAAAACCATTCTAAATGGAATATCAAAAGATACTAAATGTTTCATAAAAATGGATACAAAGCGTTTTTCAATCCTAACACCTATATCAACAGAAAGCCTCTCAACAGCCAGCTTTTATCAGGGGTTAATTACACTTTCAGGTCGCGGCAGTCCAACCCTCAATGAAAATGGAAATCCAGAAGATTGGTTTGATTCAGCTAAGAAAATCACCGTGAGCTTTGTGATGCCAGGCGGTAATAAACAAGATATTACTGGCATACTACCCCTTTTTCACAGTGTCGTAAGTGGCAGATCTGAATATCGTTTTAGTATCACGAATGGTCGCACCAGCTATGTTAATGCAAGTGTACAACAATGTGGGCTATAATTTATTAATAGGTTCTGCAGTATCATTTGGATCTGCATCAAGACACCATTCTTCTATATCTGGATGATTTATCATGGTATCAAAATACTTAATTAACACATCAGGTAATTCAATCTGATAACTTTTAAAGCGAAGTATAACCGGCGCGTACATCATATCAGCAATTGAATATTTACCAAAAAGATATGGTCCAATAGAACCATATTGTTTAACACATTCACTCCAAATACTAATAATGCGATCTATATCATTTTTAAGATCACCAGTAAGTTTTGGGCATTCGAATTTATTAAGGCATGCCATTCCCATAACACTCCGAAGTGCTGTGAACCCAGAATGCATCTCCGCAGAAATACATCGTGCATGAGCACGTATATTGATATTTTTTGGCCAAAAATTTTTTTCAGGATGCAGGTCATTCATATATTCACAGATAGCTAAACTATCCCAAATGTAATTATTGCCGTGCTTCAATGTAGGTACTTTACCCGCTGGCGTAAGACGGTCAAGACTTGCGCGGTCCAGAGACGGTCTAAGCGAAACCATAACTTCCTCAAAATCTACATTGGCATGCTTTATAGCTAGATACCCACGTAACGACCACGAAGAATTATTTTTGTTTCCAATAATTAAAGTGAATTTTGACAATATTTAATCCTAACATTTTTATTCATCTGCGATTACACTGTAAAAATAAACTAGAAAAAAAGGATTGCAAGTGTTCCGTTATAACTATTCAGAAGATGTTAAATCTATTACTTCTAAACCCTATAAAGGGTCAATCTCCATAACCCTTATAGGTACTGGAGAACTGGATCACTGGAAAAATAAATTAGATCGCAAGCAACAATCTTGGGTAAAAGTTAATACCTTTAAAGGCAATGTTGGCGAAGTGTTAATTTTCTCAACTATTGAAGGTGGTATTGACCACATAGTTGCAGGCAAAGGCGCTGGTGACTACTCTCCCTGGCTGTTTTCAAGGATTGCAGAAACACTCCCTGAAGGGTCTTACCATTTGAAAGAAAATCTTAGTGAGCATGACGCAAATTTTGCAGCATTTGGTTGGGCAATGGCCGATTATAAATACGACCATTACTTAAAAGATAAAGATACTAAATCTGTCATTTTAACAGTAGGTGATAACTGTAACCTTACCCGTGTTAACAGCTGGATAAGAGGAACTATTCTTGCTCGCAACCTTGTGAACACACCTACTTGTGATATGGGTCCAGACGACCTAGCATTAGTTGCCGAACGATTGGCTAAACAGTTTAAGGCTAAAATTGAGATAACAAGGGGTGAAGAGCTTCTCATAAAGGGTTATAATACTATCCACACGGTTGGCCGTGCTGCCGAGAAAGAACCATGCCTTATTGATATCAAATGGGGAAATGAAAAAGCACCTAAAATAACCCTAGTTGGAAAGGGGGTTTGTTTTGATACGGGTGGTCTTGATATCAAACCGTCGGGAGCAATGGTAACCATGAAAAAAGATATGGGCGGGGCAGCTCACGTCCTTGGTCTTGGTCAAATGATCATGGAAAGTGGTCTTGATATTCGCCTCCGCATACTTATTCCGGCTGTTGAAAATAATATTGCAGGTAATGCCTTTAGACCCGGGGATATTATAAAGAGTTATAAGGGCACAACAATCGAAGTTGGTAACACCGATGCTGAAGGAAGGCTGGTACTATGCGATGCACTAGCTTTGGCAAGTGAGGAAATTCCTGAGCTTATCATAGATTTTGCTACACTCACAGGCGCAGCACGCGTTGCGCTTGGAACCGAAGTTTCGCCATACTTTACCAATGATTCAAAACTTAGTGCCGAGCTCCTAAAATTATCCGAAAATGAATATGACCCCCTTTGGCCACTTCCACTTTATTTACCTTATGAGAAATTACTAAATAGTACATTGGCAGATATTAACAATATTGGAAGCACTGGTTTTGGCGGTGCCATTACCGCAGCTTTATTCCTTAAGAGCTTTGTTACCAACGATATACCCTGGGTTCATTTAGATGTCTATGCTTGGAATGCGAGCGCAGCCGCAGGAAAACCAAAGGGTGGTGAAGCAATGGGGATAAGAACAGTCTTCGAATATTTAGTTAAAAAATATTCCAAATAATAAAAATGTAAAAGCAAAAGAAAATTTAATATATTAATAATTTCTTATGGGTAATGGAATGACTAAAATAAATTATGATAAACGGTTGAACGCCTATCAAGACAACCTTGCGGATATTGGGCTTAAAGGTAAAGTGACGGCCAAAAATTTTGTAACACCAGATAAATATCAAGTGACAACTAGTAAAGCCTTACTTTACGGAAGACCTGATGAGGGGTCGCCGCTGACAAGCCAACTTCTATATGGTGAATATTTTAACGTATTTGAGATCAATAAAGAATGGGCCTGGGGACAATCCCTTAAGGATGGATACGTTGGTTATTGTTCTCTTACTAGCTTGACACAAGACATAAACAAAATCACCCATCATGTGAGTGCACTTAGCTGCCACATTTATCCAGAACCAAATTTAAAGACAGCGGCGGTGCACATTATTCATATGATGTCAGATGTTTCTGTAATTAATGAAGATCAAGTTAATGGTTTTATGCCACTTTCCGATGGCAACTGGATATACGCAAACCACATCACAAAAAAGTTCGCTGACAACCCCGTCACAGAAGCCCTTAAGTTCTTGAACACCCCATACCTCTGGGGTGGGCGCAGTAATGCGGGTATAGATTGCAGTGCCCTAATTCAAATCGCTTATGCCTCCACAGGGGTATCCATAACTCGCGATGCCGATCTGCAGGAAGAAGAGTTTGGCACGCCCCTTAATAAAAATCAGCTCCCACGTCATGGTGATCTAGCTTTTTTTCCTGGCCATGTAGGTATAATGCTTGATGGTATAAATTTGCTTCATGCTAATGCTCATCACATGAAAGTCAGTATTAACCCATTAAAGGAAGTTATCGATATTGTAAGGCTGCAGACAGATAAGCCGCCACTTAGTTCATTCAAACGACCTTAAATTAAAATTTTCTTTAAACAAAAAAGCTGCTGAAAATCCAGCAGCTTTTCTAATTAATTTAAAGAAATTACATTGATTCAGATGAAGTTGTCTCTGCAGTAGCCTCTAGGGATGCTTCCGTAGATGCGACAATAGGAAGTGCTGCTGGTGTATCAGAAAAAGAACGAAGATACATGATTACGGACGCTCGATCGGATCCTTTTTTAAGACCAACAAATACCATCTTGTTTCCAGGGATTGCATCTTTTGGCTTGGTTAAATACTTGTTGAGAAGTTCATAATCCCAGTTTCCTTCTTGGCCAAGCATCGCTTTTGAGTACCCAAAACCTTCACTTGTGGCAACATCTTTACCAACGACATTCCACAAGTTTGGACCAATTTTTGCTGAACCACCATTATCTTTAGTATGACAAGCAGCACATTTTCTGAATACACTGGCACCTTTATCGAGACTAGCTGTTTGCATTAGCTCTGCAATTGAAGGGCCCATATCAACCACAACATCTGCAACGCTAGCTGAGGCGATAGAAGATGTATCAATTGGATATGCGTTAGCTACCAATGCATCCTGATGAAAAATTACTTCACTGAAATTGCTCGCACCAATAACAAGAAGAAGAAACATTATGACGCCCATAGAGGCTTTATTAAAATCATTTGAATTCACGGAAAATCCCCGTAATCGTATCAGTTAAATTTAAAAGAGTTATGAGACCTAAATTTAAGCTTCAGAATCATGACCCTTCACCATTCTCCTTATGTATATATTTTATACAGTCAAGACAAGGCCCATTTAAGCAAAAAATCACTAAATATTCTTAATCTGGTCAATATAAGTCTTTCATTGACAGCTTCTATCGAAATATGAATACTGCCGGAGTTAATTGGAGAATAATATCAATGGTTCAAAATAACAGCGAAAACCTAGTTTCTTTTCAGGGAGACCTTGGTGCATATTCAAACCTTGCTGCAAAACAGCTCTTTCCAGATATGGATGTGCTGCCTTGCCGTACATTTGAAGATGCACTCGCTGCAGTTGATGAAGGTAACGTTAAATATGCCGTTATCCCCATTGAAAACAGTGTTGCTGGTCGTGTTGCTGATATTCATTATTTAATTCCGCATTCTAATCTCCATATCATTGGTGAACATTTTTTGCGGATCAATCATCATCTTCTCGCTTTACCTGGTACAAAAATAGAAGAATTAAAGGCAGTTCTTAGTCACGAACAAGCTCTTGGACAGTGCCGTAGAACTATGGATGCACTTGGTATCAAGCGAGAGGTTTTCGCAGATACGGCCGCAGCCGCTAAACATGTCTCTGAACTTGGGGACCCAAGTATAGGTGCCGTTGCATCATCGCTAGCCGGAGAAATTTATGGTCTTGAGAGCATTCGCAAAGACATCGAAGATGCTAGTCATAATACTACACGATTTGTTGTTTTCTCGAGAAAGCCGCTTTCAGACCTACCTACTAATTTACCAACAATGACATCTTTTATTTTTCAGGTGCGCAACACTCCTGCTGCCCTATATAAAGTTATGGGTGGGTTTGCAACCAATGGTATTAATATGACCAAATTGGAAAGCTACCAACTTGACGGCGAAATCTGTGCAACTCAATTTTATGCTGACATTGAAGCGCACCCCAATGATATCGGTTTAAAGCATGCCTTTGATGAGCTTTCATTTTTTACAAATGAATACAGAATCCTTGGAAGCTACCCCCAATCACAGTATAGAATAAATAAACGCCGCTAGTTAAGCCTGACGTAACCAATAATCAAGTAAATGTCTAGCAATAGCAAACTTTTCGGGTAATCGAAATTTATCATTACCTCCAGTTTTTAAAACTTCTCGGATCTGATTTTTATCAAACCAACCTGCGTCTTCAAGTTCGTCACTATCAATATCAATATGGTTATTGAGAGCCTCACCTATGGCTCCTATCATTAACGTTGACGGGAATGGCCATGGTTGACTTTTGACATAATCAACATGTCCAACTCTAATCCCAGATTCTTCAAGAACCTCGCGTCTTACAGCTTCCTCTATAGTTTCACCTTGCTCCATAAAGCCAGCAAGAGCGGAATAAACTCCAGGCTTAAAATGAGCACTTCTTCCAAGGAGACACTTGTCTTTCCAAATAATCATCATGATTACAACTGGATCAATACGAGGAAAATATTCCTTTTTACAAGATGTGCAGTGGCGAATATACCCACCTCGCCCACTTTCATTTTGCAAACCACAATTTGCACAAAATCTATTACGATCGTGCCAGTCAAGGACCATTTTCCCGCGGGCTAACAAGGACGGTATTCCTGAGAATTCATTCTCTGATGTATTTCGAGCAATAGTTCTTAAATCTAAAAAATATCCCCCAGAGAAATCCTCTTCTGATTGATCGACGCTGCAAGCAAAATAGCTTCTACCCGCCTGTTCACCAAGAAATATCAATATGCCATTATGGGGTGCATGAGATATAAATTTAGGGATTAGACCTGCTTCATCTTCCATCAGCACTTCACCATTTCTATAATATAAAAACCGTGATGATTTTGATGCACTCCTCTTTTCGAGTTCCTCTTCATTTCTCCTTAAATGATCACAAGGATCAAGAGGAAATTCTCCAAAAATACAAGAGTTTTCGAAATACATTTAAGCACCTTTTTTTTTGAGTTTGTGACACATAAATACTTTAATAGCTAGGAACGATATCCATAGTAACAAACTTTATCTTGAAATCATTTATAAAAAAGACCATATATGGCTCGAGAGATTGACGGACGGTTTACCCGCCAATTCGGTCAGGCCCGGAAGGGAGCAGCCGTAACGGGACTATCGGGTCGCTCAATCTCTCACTTTTTTAAAAAAATTCACATCCCCTATAGCATTCCATCGACACTAAATTTATAGTCATTATTTGAATGATTCATGAGAGCTTAAGGACAATTAATTTAATGCCGGAAAATATAGAAAAAGATGACCATTACAGAGTACTAGCGCGCAAATATCGTCCAGTAGACTTTGCAGAACTTATTGGCCAAGATGCAATGGTTCGCACGCTGTCTAATGCCATCGAAACTGGTAGAATTGCTCATGCTTTTATTCTGACAGGGGTGCGGGGAATAGGAAAAACAACGACTGCCCGCATTATAGCAAAAGCCCTCAACTGTATTGGCAAAGATGGCAGTGGGACTGCAACCATTGAACCCTGTGGTGAATGTGGAAATTGTATTGCTATCAGTGAAAGTCGCCATGTTGACGTTATGGAAATGGACGCCGCTAGCCATACTGGAATTGATGATATTCGTGAAATTATTGATGGCGTTAAATATGCTTCAGTTTCAGCACGTTTTAAAATTTACATTATCGATGAGGTGCATATGTTATCGAGGAATGCCTTTAATGGCCTTCTAAAAACTTTGGAAGAGCCTCCCGAACATGTTAAATTCATTTTTGCAACTACAGAAATTCGTAAAGTACCCGTCACTGTTCTTAGTCGCTGCCAACGTTTTGATTTACGTCGTATTTCTATTGAAGAATTAGTTGGACATTATTCAAATATTGCAGAAAAAGAAAAATGCGAAATCGAGGAAGGTGCCCTTGGTATGATTGCCCGAGCAGCAGAGGGCTCCGTTCGTGACGGTCTATCTCTTCTTGATCAAGCTTTTGCTCATGGTGCGGGAAAAGTTAACGAAGAGCAGGTACGTGATATGCTCGGCCTTGCTGACAGGGCACAAATATTTGACCTCTATAAGGATATTCTTGAAGGTAAAACGGCCGATGCATTGTCTAAGTTGCGCCACCAATTTCACCACGGTGCCGATCCAGCAGTCATTATTCAGGACATGTTAGAATTAACCCATTGGCTCACCCGCCTTAAAGTAGTACCCGATGCAGGGGAAGATTTATTAACTTCTGAAGTAGAGCGTGAACAGGGGCTTAAAATGGCTAATGGGCTCTCGATCCCAGTCCTAACTCGCACTTGGCAGATGTTACTTAAAGGAACCGAGGAAGTCCGTATATCACCTAATCCAATCTCAGCAGCAGAAATGATCATTGTTCGACTTACTTTTAGTTCCAAGCTTCCAACACCTGAAGACCTTGTAAAGAAAATTAAAAATGATCAAACAACTGCGTCTTCAGTTGCTTCGGCCTCTCCAGAAAGCGGAACTTCACAAACTCCAAAAATTACTTTAAATAATAATACTACCAGTGAAACTACACCACAGGCATTTAATGTTATCCAAGGTAGTGGCCAATCAGCGCTTCGTGTCAGTGACCCCGTCGTCGAGGTCGCTGAAGAATTTATTTCCCCTCCTTCAAGTTTTGATGCACTTGTTAAATTATTTGAAAAACAAGGCGAACCTGACATCGCATTTCAACTGAATGATAATGTTCACTTGGTCAGTTATGATATAGGACGAATTGATATCAGGCCTAATGCAAGAGTTCCCAAAAACCTGGCAAGCAGGATGTGTACAGAACTTAAAAAATGGACTGGGAAGAGTTGGATCATATCTCTATCTAATGAAATTGGAGATACAACCCTCTATGAAAAGGATGTTGTCGAGCAGCAAGCCCTAAAAAATATGATTATGAAAGATGAGATCATAAAATCTGTATTAAGCAGTTTTGAAGGAGCTTCCATTACCGATATCAGAAAAATTAAAGACGATTACTTAATGCAAGCGGATCCAGAGGATCTAGAATTTTTAATAAGTGCTGATGAATTTGGTATAAACGATACAGATTGAAATAGGAAAAATACTATGAAAAACCTTGGAAAAATGATGAAGCAAGCGCAAGAAATGCAAGGAAAAATGGCGCAAATGCAGGAAGAAATTAAAAAATCAGAACATACTGGAACCTCCGGGGGCGGACTTGTTAATGTGACCTTAAATGGTAAATTTGAAATACGTTCGCTTAAGATTGACCCGAGCATATTTAACGCAGATGATGCCGAAATGGCTGAGGACCTCATTGTGGCATCATTTAATGATGCCAAACGAAAAGTTGACGAATTTAATAAAAACGAAATGTCAAAGCTTACTGGCGGAATTGACCTCCCCGAGGGAATGCAACTGCCGTTTTAAAGGTACCTTGAACCGATGTATAAAACACCCTCCAATAACAATGAGCTTGACCACCTGATTAGCTTGCTTAGTAAAATACCAGGCCTTGGCCCTAGATCTGCTCGGCGAGCAGCCCTTCAACTTATAAAGAAAAAAGATAGCCTGATGAGACCGCTCAGTAATGCGCTTTCTTCTGTTGCAGAAAACGTCCACCCTTGTGTTACCTGTGGTAATCTTGATGTGAATAATCCATGCCATATTTGCAAAAACGAAAAACGAGATAGAACTATTATATGTGTAATAGAAGATGTTGCAGACCTCTGGGCGCTAGAGCGGGCAGGAACTTTCAAAGGACTTTATCATGTTGTCGGTGGCACACTTTCAGCTCTTGACGGTGTAGGTCCTACTGATCTCAATATAAATTTACTCATTACTCGGGCAGCTGATCCTAACTTAAGGGAGATTATCATCGCAACTAACGCCACTGTGGATGGACAGACAACTGCTCATTATATAACAGAGCAGTTAAAGGTGTTTGATATAGAAATATCCCGCCTTGCTCACGGCGTACCAATTGGTGGTGAACTTGACTACCTTGACGATGGCACATTGACGACCGCGCTTAATTCACGAAGACCTTTTTAATTACGTCCACACAAATCAACACACTTAGGGTCAAAATATATTAACCCAGTACTTGATTAAGCAACGTTGCTTACTTCTTGAACAGGTGACAAGTTCAGGCGATCAAGAGCACCCATTAGATCAGCAATAATATCATCTGGTGTCTCAAGGCCAACAGAAAGGCGAACTAGGCTATCTGAAATTCCATGGATTACACGCTCTTCGGGTGAATAGGCAGAATGCGTCATGCTCGCAGGATGCTGAATTAAAGTATCCACGTCACCAAGGCTAACGGCGCGTTTGATTAGTTTAAGTTCATTCATGAAACGCATGGCATTTTCAATACCACCTTTAAGTTCGAATGCGATCATACCACCCGGTTTCGTCATTTGACGTTTGGCAATACCGTATTGTGGAAAGCTTTTAAGGCCAGGATAATGAACCACATCAATAGCTGAATGATTTTCAAGCTTTTCGGCAATAATTTCTGCACTACTGCAATGACGGTCCATACGGATTTCTAATGTTTTAAGACCCCGCATGATTTGAAAAGCAGTTAGTGGTGCCATTACAGCGCCCGTCATGTCTTTAACACCTTCCAGGCGAATGCGCGTGATAAGCTCTTCTGACCCTACTACCAATCCTGCAACCAAATCACCATGACCACCAAGATATTTTGTTGCAGAGTGAACAACTAAATCAACACCCAATGATATCGGGCGACAAAGGTATGGTGTAGCATATGTATTATCGACAACGGTAATAATGTTGTGCTCTTTAGCAATTTCAGCAACTGCAACAATTTCAACAATACGCATGTTTGGATTTGCTGGTGTTTCAAAATAAATCACTTTGGTTTTATCTGTAATCGCCGCACGAACATTTTCAGGGTCGCGCATATCAACATGCTTAATGGTCACACCAAATTTAGTTAGGCCATGGCTGAAGAAAGAAAATGTGCAACCGTAAAGTGTTTTGTCAACGATGATTTCATCGCCTTGAGCAAGAAGCGTCCAAAGAGTTGATGTAATCGCGCCCATACCAGATGCTGTCGCCATTGAAGCTTCTGCGCCTTCAAGATCCGCAATGCATTCTTCGAGTAATGAGAGGGTTGGGTTTGAAATTCGGGAATAAAAATGACCCTTTTCTTCGCCAGCGAAAAGCGCGGCACCTTGCTCTGCATTTTCGAATGTAAAAGTTGAGGTCATATAAATCGGTGGCACTAGTGCGCCTTGTTCAGCGGCATTTTTTTTACCCATGTGGATGGCACGAGTAGCAAATCCTATGCCTTTATCGTTTTCATTCATTACAATCACTCCAATTAATGTATTTTAATAAAGATATTATATCAGATAAGTTGCGCAACATGCTTGCGAACATTGTCGAAATTGTATATATATTAGCAGATTATGCTAAGGAATATAAAATGGACGCAATTGACAGAAATATTATACGGACTTTGCAGAAGAATGGACGATTAAGTAATCAGGAACTCGCGGACCATGTAGGTCTTTCGCCATCCCCATGTTTAAGAAGAGTACGTAACCTAGAAAAAAGCGGTGTTCTAACCGGATATACAGCACTTGTTGATCAAGATAAGTTTGGACTTCCGTTTACGGTTTTTATTCATGTAACGCTGGAGCGTCACAAAAATGACTGCTTAAAAGATTTTGAAGCGGGGATTGAAGAACTTGATGAGGTGATGGAATGTTATCTAATGACGGGATCATCAGATTATTTGTTGCATGTTTTAAGTCATGACCTTAAAAGTTATGAAATTTTTGTTCGTGAAAAACTATCAACAATTCCGGGGATCGCTGATATCGATTCAAGTTTTGTATTTGGCAGAGTAAAAAGGAAAATGACTTTTCCTATGCCATAATTTCATCATTTCCGGTAAATTCACAGCAAGCGCAAGTTGCTCGATAAGCTCAGTGATAAAAGTACTTAGGTAACAATAAAAAAAGGCTTAAAGACTACCCGCTCGGCTCAATCAGTATGAGGCTTGCTATTTCTATAAAGATTGTTTGGTTAAAACATTTTATAGCCATAGATTAAACTCGAATGGATATAGTAAAAATTTAAATTATATTTCTTTATCTACATTCTTATCAGTCAAATAAAATTCATTTGATATTACTAATTAACAAACACGTTCATATTCAAGGAAAAAGACCGCCCGAAAATAACTAAGGTTAGAAAGTAGTGATAATTTACTTTTACAGATAGAAAATTATCTAAGTATTTAGTAGTAGAATTTTTTACTATTCTTGGTTAAGCTAACATTAAGTTATTTACTCTGAAGCCTACCTGTCTAAATCACAAATGACATGAGGGGTAGGCCGTGGAAATTGTTCCGCCTGGTTATCATGGAAACATTTTAGCCTCCCGAATTTGGAAAAGAGAAAAAATGCTCGTTGATAAACATAATAGAACCTTTCCCTATTTGCGGCTTTCCATTACTGAGGTATGCAATTTTAGTTGCCAATACTGCCTTCCCAATGGATACAAAAAGACTGGAAAAGAATATTTTCTCAATCAAGATGAGATTAGAAGACTTGTTGATGCATTTATTGAACTTGGAGTATGGAAAATAAGGTTAACAGGCGGTGAGCCGACCATCCGTAAAGATTTTACTGAAATTGCACAAATGATAAGCGAGCGCTCAGAGATAAAAACTCTTGCCTTTACTACAAATGGGTACAAATTAGTAGAGCGCGCGCAGGAATGGTACGACGCAGGATTAAATGCTATTAATATCAGTATTGATACCCTGAATGCCAAAAAATTTCATGACCTCACAGGACACAACAGAATGCAGATGGTCCGTGATGGTATTGATAAGGCGCTAAAGGTTGGCTTTAAAAAGGTAAAAATAAATGTTGTTTTACTTAAGGGCGTTAACGACGGAGAGTTAGATCAATATTTAGAATATGTAAAAGATACTCCCGTCAGCGTTCGTTATATAGAACTCATGCAGACCGGCGACAATCTTACCTATTTCAATAAATTTCATCAGTCTGCAGACCATATAAAAAATCAACTTATAGACCGTAATTGGGTTGAAAATATACGCAATCCTGGTGATGGGCCTGCCGCAAACTTTACTCATCCCAATTTTGCTGGTTCAATAGGACTAATTGCACCCTATTCGAAAGATTTTTGTACTGGGTGCAACAGGCTGCGTATCACATCCAACGGAGATCTAAGACTTTGCTTATTTGGTAATTTTGGAATTCCTTTGCGTCATATGCTTCAAGATGACGACCAAAAAGATTTACTCAAAGCAGCAGTTAGCAAACAACTAGACTATAAAGCCTCCTCACATTTTCTTGCGGCAGGTGATACTGGAATAATGACAAACCTCTCTTCAACTGGAGGTTAAATTGAAAGTTAAGCTAGAAACTAAAAAAACTAGTCTACGCCTAAGCAAAGATGAATTTCAAACTCTATGTCAGAAGAACCGCTTGCAAGAGGAAATATACTTTCCCGGTGAGAAATGTTTAAAGATTTCCGTCGAGCTAGAGGCGGTTCAGTTTTTTAAATTTGAAGATAACCAAATACAATTTGGGCTTCCTAAACATTTAATTCAAATTTATAAACCAAATAAGGCCGGTTTGTCACTTCAATTTCAATGTGATAAGGGCCGTATTCACACTGTAATTTTTGAGGTTGATATAAAGAAACCGCCATTAAGTTCTCTCTAAAGAAAAATTTGTAAAATTAAGTAAAAAATATCTTTTCATTTTCTACTAAAGCTATATTTTATCAAATATTATTTAAATTATCCTTTGATTATAAATTTAATTTTGGAACTATAAATGAAAAATTATTTTAATATTTTATTTATCACAATTAGCGCTACAATATTAATTTCAGCGGCTTCTGCTCAAGACTATTCAACAGAAGGAGCTGAAATTTATATTGATTATTGTGAAGCCTGTCATATGGTTGGCGGTGAGGGTTATGAGGATATTTATCCAGCACTTAAAAATAATGCACTTGTTTTAGGTGATCAAGAAGAACTAATTTATTTACTATTAGAAGGGCGTGCTGGCATGCCTACTTTTATTGATGACCTTGAGGTCATGCAACTAACAACAGTCATCAATTTTATTCGAAACAGCTGGGGTAATTTAGCCGGTGAAATTAACCATGAACAAATGAATACAGCCTACGAAGAAATAGCTGAAGAAGATGATGGCTTTGGTTCTGGCAATTAACCACTAACCGAAGCATTAGTTTTCGATCGGTAATCGTTGCCAAAATAAAAATAATCTATAAGTTAATAATCAAAGGCATTCTGTGAATGCTGAAAAATAAATTTTAAGGGAGAAACCCATGTCAAAACTAATTAAAATTATTACGGCTGTTGCAATCTTTGGCTCCACGATGTTTGTAGCTTTCTTAGCAAATGCTCAGGACGCTATTAAGCGCAACGATGAAGGCCGTATGTTCTACTCAACCATTGAAGTACCTGCCAACGCGGACCAACTATTTGTTAGCGGCAAAGGCCCTCGTCCAGTAAACCCCGATGCTCCACGTGCAGAACGTTCATATGGAACGACTGAGCAACAAGCTCGTAGCACTTTTACAAGTATTAAAGCAGCAGTTGATGGCGCTGGCTGGAATATGAGCGATATTGTAATGGTTCGTGTATATCTGGTTGCTGACCCGGCGACAGGTAAAATGGATTTTTCTGGCTTCAACAAAGCATTTTTAGAATTTTTTGGTACAGAAGATCAACCTAATAAGCCTGTTCGTGCAGTTGTAGAAGTTTCCGGCCTTGCTGTGGACGGATGGCTTATTGAAATTGATGTCCGCGGCGCAAGAATACCTGTTAATAATTAATTTATTTCCATGCTTTCTGATTTAAATATAATGTTCATATAAAAAAGATGCTGAGAAATCAGCCCTTTTTTATATGAACTAAAACTAATGGCTATGGAGCTTAATCAATAATTACTTATTTGATGATTCTTTATTCCGGTCAGTTTGACCTTTATCCATCTGCAATGGAGAATTCTTGCAATTAAGTCTTCCTGTTTTCTCACCACTCGTATTAAAATCAAGAAATGATGTAGCAGCATAGGTAGCTATAGTTGGCACATTACCAACGTAATTAGTGTCCATAACTGCGTGCTCAACACTAACCTGATAAAATCCTCCAGGATCCATAATATCTTTATTTATTATCACATCGTTATCATTATAAGTCAGGTACTTAAGACCGCTAAATGGGACACCACTATGAAATATTTTTTCACCTAAACAGTTTCCAACCACGGCAAAAATAAGATCATCTACTAAGCCATTTTTATCAACTCCACCCTCACTAAATGGTATCCAGGAAATATTAAGGTCCTCATCTGGATTAATAGCAACCGGTGAGACCAGATTTCCGTCTTGCTTTAAAATTATAGTTGGGGGGCGGGGTATGCGGGTCTGACCATCATCTTTATTTGTTAGTGTTACCGGTATATGAAATACTTGATCACCTTTTTCTATATATCTAAATAAATACTCCCCATTAGGATAGCTTGCGTTTAAATTTTCTTCGTTATTATAACGGCCACCGTGAGTTTCAAGTGTGCTCGGATGATCTTCAAAATTCATAATATCAATAGATGTATTGCTTAAGGTTCCATTGGTAATTTTTCCACCAGCTTTTACAAATATTTCAGCAAAAAAATGGTAGTTGAGCATCTCTCTAAAAGAAGAGTTTTGATCTTGTCTATAATTTGCGGTTTTTCCTACGACTAAAAACTGTGTGTCCCCACTGTTAACTTCCTTAATTTGAGCGCGGTAGGTTAGTGCAAGTAATGGAATTATTAAAAGAGCAATAAGCCAATTTTTTTTCATTATTTATTCCTTTAATTTTGTTTTGCCGTTATGTTCAATATCATAACTCAAAATCTTATTTTATCTAATGAAAATTAAGCCAATATGGTGCCTAAAATGTCGAAAACAACCAAAGAAATGGTGGATATTGCCAACCAACAAATAGAAACGGTCAATGTAGATCAAGCAAAATTAATGCTTGCTGATCCTAAAGCGACCTTTGTGGACCTTCGCGATATTCGAGAAATTAGTGCGGAAGGCATGATTCCTGGAGCCTTTCATATGCCGCGTGGTATGACCGAATTTTGGGTTGATAAGCAAAGCCCTTACTATAAAAAAATATTTAATAATAATCATAAATTTGTATTTTATTGTAATAAAGGCTGGCGTAGCGCCCTCGCGACCAAAGTAGCACAAGAAGTTGGTCTTAAAAACCTTTGCCATATAGATGGTGGCTTTACGGCTTGGATTGAACAGGGTGGGTCTAAAGCTGAAAAACCCCAGGGAAAATCTCCCGCACAAAAAGAAGGTATATATGATCTGCTACCTTTTATAGTTAATCCTGACAATATTTCCCGCTTCGAGGGTGGAAGAGTGCTTATAGGTGACAGGAGAAAGTATCCTTTTTCCAAAGATTTTATCACTTGCGACAGTATCGATGCTGTCGCAAAAGCTATTAAAGACATGGTTACACAAGGCAGTGGACCCTGGATGGCCGCGGCTAATGCAATGCGCATAGTTGCGAGCCAGGGTCTTCCCACCCTTAAATCAGCAAGAGATAAACTCATTGCGACACGACCAACCAACACAGCTATGGCACTACGCCTTGACGATATTTTGGAAGTGGCGAAAACAGCGGACAACGAAGGATTAAGTATTGACCAAGCCATCGCAAACAAAATTGAATCCATCAAAAATACTATTTATGATAATTATGCCATTCGGGCAAGAGCAATGGCCAACCTTATTGAGGATGGCGATGGTATTTTGACCATGTGCTTTGGTGAAGCAGGCTTTTTACTGAGCCTCGCACTTGCAAAGCGTGATGGTAAAAATATTACTGCTTACGTCCCCGAAACAAGACCATACCTCCAAGGTGCAAAGCTCACGGCACCTTGCATCAATGAGTTAGGTATTAATGTAAATCTGATTACTGATAATATGCCAGCCCATATTATGCGTGAAGGTAATATTCAGAAATATATCACGGCCGCCGACTTAATAACCTTGGATGGCCACGTATGTAATAAAATTGGCACCTATCAAAACGCTATTACCGCCCACCATCACGATATCCCCTACTTCGCCTTTGCTTGGGGACGGGATAATACAAAAAAAACTAGAGATGATGTGGTGATTGAAGAACGTAGCCCTGCCGAAATCAGACAGGTACTTGGCACACCCACTACCACCGATAATATCGGTGCGAGATACCCGACCTTCGATATAACGCCTCCAAAATATGTCTCAGGTGTTATCACGGTCCACGGGGTACTCAGCCCCTACACCCTTAAGAATTATAAAACTTGGTAGGAATAGAAATGAGCGTAGCAATTTTAGGTGGCACCGGCATATACAACCTTCCCGAAATTAAAGTCGAAGAAAGGTTAATTAATAACCGATATGGTGAAGCTGTAGCCTATGTAGGTCAGGGTAATTATACGGATGTCGTGTTCATGACCCGCCACGGTATCAAACACGACACGCCACCTCATAAAGTAAATTATCGTGCAAACATGCGTGCCCTTAAGGATCTTGGCGTTACACGCATTATGGCGACCTATGCAGTGGGTGCTATCACTAATGATTATCCACTGCTTGAACTTGCGGTTATTAGAGATTTTCTTGATTTTACATCTGGGCGTGAGTTCAGTTTTTTCGATGCTATTAAGGGAGGTATAGGCCATGTTGAAATGAGTAAACCATTTTGTCCAATTCTTTCTGCCAAAACTATTGAGCTAGCAAAAAAACACGGCATTAACGTTCATGACGGAGCAACATATGTCGCAACGAACGGCCCGCGTTTTGAGAGTCCTGCCGAAATTAAAATGTATCAAATTCTTGGGGGTGATGTAGTTGGAATGACGGCATGCCCCGAGATATTTCTGGCCGCAGAACTTGGCATGAGCTTTGGTGCCGTTGCTTTACCAATTAATTTAGCCGCAGGGCTCGAAGAAAATATTACCCTTGCTACTGATAATATAAACGAGGTTAGAGAAAACATGGTACGCTTAATGCTCGATGTATTGCATTCAACTACCAACGAAGAGTGCCAAGTGCCAATTTTATTATAAAAAAAACAACTGAAATACATAGTATATATAAGGACAAAAAATAATGAGTAAGCAAATTGGTAAAAATGCCGGCATGGGTACTATCGTTAACCATGTAGGTGAAGGTAGTCATGATAAGCATTCACATTTGATGCCCATTTATCAAACCTCAACCTTCGGTTTTGATACGGTGGATGACGCAGCTGATGTTTTTGCTGGCCGAGTTAAGGGTTATGCTTACACACGTACTCATAATCCCAACATGGATCATCTGGCTAATAAGATCGCTTATATGGAGGGGATAGATCTCATCAAAGCTAACCCAGAAAAAGAACCATCGGAACTTGTCATGGGTAAAGTAACTTCAAGCGGCATGGGTGCAACTTCAGCAGCAGTGCTAGCTGCAGTTGGCTCAGGTGATAAAGTAATTGTACAAATGGGTCTTTACGGTAATACTCACAAATTTTTTACCCAAATGGCTCCAAGGCTTGGTATTGATGTAGTGTGGGTTTCTGACTGCAGCCGAGACGGTCTTGAGGCCGCTATCAAAGTCAATATTAATGCTAAACTAGTTTTTGTTGAAACCCCATCAAATCCAAACCTTGAGGTGATAGACCTTGTTCATTTGGCTAAGGTGGCACATGAATATGATATGTGGGTAATGGTTGATAATACATTCGCCACACCTTATCACCAACGACCATTAACCCTTGGCTGTGATGTCGTAGTCCATTCTACATCTAAGTATATTTCTGGCCATGGACAAGTGATTGGTGGTGCAATTGTGAGTACCCATCTAGATTATATGCATCCCGGAGGACAAGGCGTAGGACTTACTTATAAAATGCTCGGGGTGGCTCCAAGTCCGAAAGATACATGGCTAATTAATACAGGTCTAAAAACTTTTGAGATCCGCATGCAACGCCATGCAAAAAATGCACAAGAAATTGCCGAGTGGCTTGATGCTAACAAAAAAGTAAAACATGTTTATTACCCAGGTCTCAAAAATAATCCTTATCATGATCTAGCCACTAAACAGATGATTAATGGCTATGGTGGTATGCTCAGCTTTGAGCTAATTGACGGCGAGAAGGGCGGGGCCCAAAATGGAAAAGCCTTCGCCAATGCCGTCAAACTTCCTACCCTCGCAGTTAGTCTTGGAAATGTAGATAGCTTAATTCAACACCCGGCCAGTATGACACATAGTGCGACACCGGCTGAAGAACGAGAAAAAGCGGGCATCACGGATAGTATTATTCGATTGTCTGTGGGAATTGAAAATATAGAGGACTTGATTACAGATATGGAACAAGCAATGGAGAATGTAATATGAAAATTTTAATAAGGAAAATTTTTACTGTAATATTGGTAATTATAAGTCTAGCGGGGCATGCTTTTGCTGATGGAACCTTTTTTGTTGTTCGTCACGCAGAGAAGCAAGACGGCGATAATCCCGTGCTCACCCAGCAGGGTGTTAAACGTGCAACTCATATTATGAACATGCTTAAAAATGAACCCATAAAGGCCGTTTTCTCCACCGAAACATACCGAACGGTAATGACGGCAATGCCAACGGCTGCGGACCATGAGCTTCCTATAGTTCTTTTTTCCACCGAAGACCTTCCAGATTTTTCCAAAAAACTTAAAGCTATGGATGGAACTTTTTTAATTGTGGCACATAGCTCAAGCACACCTGAGCTGGCAGCCCTTCTTTCAAAAATTCCCCTACCGAAGCTCGAGGAGATGGATTATGAAAAACTATTTAAGGTCGTAACTAAAGATGGAAGCTCTAAACTTATAAAAATGATAACAACTTTAGAGTAATATTTGTTATGATATTTGATATAATTGGACTTCTGGGGGTTACACTTATTCTTGTAGTTTATGGACTTGTACATCTAGACAGGATCGATGTTAAAAAAATAACTTTTTCGGTGCTCAATGCCATTGGTGCAGCACTTATTTTAGTATCTCTTTATGTTGACTATAACCTGCCGGCAGTGACCATTGAGGTTGCATGGATTCTTATTAGCCTTTATGGAATTTATGCTGCTATAAGGAGGAAGAAGTCATGAGCCCGCTCGTTAAATCAGATGATTTTCCTCTCACAAAAAAATGTGCCTATATCAATGCTGCTAATGTGGCGCTTATGCCTAAACCATCCATTGAAGCCATAAATAAATGGCATAACGATGTAGGAGTAAATGGCTCTAATAATTTTAATGATCTTGCAGAAGATAACGTATTCGAAGGGCTTCGGGCTGAGGGCGCACGACTTTTTAACTGTAGCGAAGATGATATTGCTGGCGGCAGCAGCTATACGGAACTTCTAGCTTCTATTGCCTGGGCAGTGATGCCAAGTGCCGAAAGTAATGTGGTTAGTACAGATATTGTCTTTCCCAGCACCATTTTTCCATGGACACGTGTATCCCATCACACGGGGTGTGAAATACGCTTCGTCCATAGCAAAGGTGCTTATACGGAGCCAGGTGAAATTATAAAGTCCATCGATAAGAACACAGCAGTAGTTTCCATTTCCCACGCCGAATATACAAGCGGACAGCTATACGACCTTAAGCTACTTGCAGATCATTGCCATGAAAATGGGGCGTTACTAATAGTGGACGCCACTCAGTCGGCCGGTGCCGTCCCTATTGACGGACCTGGGTCAGGAGCAGACGTCATTATAAGCGGATCATATAAATGGCTTTGCGGACCTTTTGGAGCGGCTGTTATGTATCTAGCGCCACATCTCCAAAATAAGTTGGAACCCGGTATCGTCGGTTTTCGAAGCCACGCAAAAATGTGGGATTTATCAGCCACAAGACTTGAATATCCTGATACTGCAAAAAAATTTGAAGCCTCCACTATGGCTTTCGGTTGCATCAAAGGTCTTGAAACATCAATGCAGTATCTTAACGATATTGGCATAGACCGTATTTATGATTATAATATCGGCTTAGCCGATAAACTGATAGAAGGGCTGCAACAGCTTAATATCAAAATCGTTTCCCCTAAAGTACAATCAGAGCGAACGTCTATTGTAACCTGTCATATGGGTAAACATGATGCAGTTTACATTCTTGAACAGCTCAAAGTCCGTGGTGTAATCGCCCATAAAAGGCAGGACTATGTTCGCTTTGCCCCACATCTATATAATAATATTGGTGATATAGAGCGAGCAATCTATGAGCTGGGAGATATTCTAGGATAATTGAGTTCTAATTCTTTCGAACCTTTAATTATTTCTGATCAAACTCTAACCTAGCTCACATTCTTTTCTGAGTTCTATGAGCATTTTTGCATCTTTTTTTGAAGCTAGTATTTCCTCATCACTAAGGCCGTCAAGCTCGTGGGGAAAAATTAACCAGTCTTCAGTTTTATGGATATAATAGTTGGGAGTACGTTCAGTAAGGTTTTTACTCGGTTTATAGTAAACAGTACCAACACGAATATCTGTTGGCATATTTTTGCGCATATGAATATCTAACTCACCTATAATTGCTTGGACACTTCGGCCGCTATCAAACACATCATCTAAAATTAATAAACTATCATCATAGTTCATATTGTCTATCAGATAATGAAGGCCGTAGACCCTTACCTTAGCTTCCTGTTTCGCAATTCCTCTATAACTTGAGGTGCGAATGGCAAAATGGTCAGTTTTGATGTGACAAAAATCTAGGAGTTCCTGAACTGCAATCCCAACAGGCGTTCCGCCGCGCCAAACACCCACAATAAAATCTGGCCGAAAGCCATCCTTTACAACCATTTGTCCAAGTTTTAATGAAGAAGAAAGCAACTCATCGGCAGTAATATATATTTTATTCATTAGTGCTTTACCCACTCATTTTTTTTCTTTTTTAATATAACGTTTACTATAAAAAAAGAAAATTTAATTTTTTAAGATCTAGATAAAATGATCTTTACCCTAAAAAGCTAGTTTAGATATTTTTGTTCAAATAGTGCAAAACTTTGATCTAGTTTATTTTTAAGTATAGACTTGGTTTTTTGCTTAGAAAAACTAGTACTAATACTATTATAACTCATCGCCTGAAGTTCGGCGTAACTAACATCGGTGGTGCTAACTGCAGCTATACATTCCTTAGAAATATCGGTATCAAAAATTCCATCATTATCGGTGGAAAGACTAACTGGTATGCCCAATCGAAGGAATTTTAAAAATGGGTGTGGCGAGCTAAATTTATCGTGAACACTGAGGTGATGATTGCTATTAATATTTATCTCAACACCAACCTTAAGGCTCCGAGCGTATTCAAGGGTTATTAAATCCTCCTGAAGGAGTACACCGTGGCCAATTCTTGAAACGCCCATGATCATTGCATCACGAGCATTGCGAGGGTCCCCCATTTCGCCTGAGTGCATAGTCATCTTAAGTGGATGATCCGGATTCTCACTATTGTAGCCACTAAGGTATCCATATGCGACTTGTGCTTTTTCAAGGGCAGGGTTTCCACGCTCAATAGCATAAAGATCGATACCAACAATAACATCGGATGGATGAATTAGCAGAAGTTGGTTCCATGATTTTATCATTTCACCATTCATTTCAGCAGGAAGGAAGCGGAGTAGCCCCAAATTCCACCGTACTACAACCCCAGTTTCTTTGAAAAATTTTATAGACCAGTTTGTTAGTTTTTCAATACTGTCAACACTGGGGGGAAAGCTATTAGTAAATTCAATATAGCTAATCCCATGGTCAGCGGCGCGCCCAAGAAAATCGAGATAAATAAGTTCCATTTTTTCATCAATAAATTCATCTTCAACCATCCAAATTACAAAGGCAAATATTGCGTCAAATCTTGTGAAATCATGCGATACAGGAACATTAGGTAAAAAGAAAAAGTTTACAAAAAGACTTTGCTCCGCTTCACTCATGGAGAGGTAATTAGAGGAGACGGGAAGTGATCTTAAGGCATCAATCTCATGATCATAAAGAACTTGTCCCTGATTTTGAACTGTCATTATAAAGTATTCAGGGTCTATCACTGGATTATATTTTCTAAGAATTTCGGTGACAACATCTCGAGTAAAGAGTCCATATGGATGAACATGTAATAAACCACCCTTCGGAATTTGCTTACAGAATTTGGCTAGCTCAACCATATCTGACCTTAACGGTTCGATATCAATAATTGAATTTTCAATAGCGAGTTTCCTATTTTTCTCGATGATTACCTCTTGTTTTTCCATTAAAAAATCAATTTCTGAGGACGTAAATTCGTCGTCTTCACTCATAATAAATTGCGATTCCCAATCGGCCCGCTCAATCGGGTTGCTAGCCTTATAGTTGCGTTCAATAACAAGAGATTTTGCCTGATCATATTTTTTAAAATGATCAAGAAGCTTAGTATTTATTTGATCTTGTTCAGTGCAAGATGTTAAAATTAAAACTGTAAGTATGGTAATCAAATTCAAAAAACTGATATTAATTAATTTTAACATTTATCCACTCCACCCTTGATTGCAGCCTCGTTATAATAACTTCTAGAAAACTTACAGTATGGCTTTGCCAGTCCCATCTCTATCATTTTGACAGCTATATCATGGCCGTCAACAAAACACTTTGCTACAACCCTGTCATAGCTCTTAGTTCCATCAGGTTCACAATTGACTTCTTTTTCACTTACAATTGCTCTTAGTTCCGCCTTAGACCTTTTGCCAGCATCAGTGTTCATCTCCGGTGCATCGAGCCCCCATATTCTTATCTTAATCGTCCCAAATCGTATAGTGTCACCATCCGTCACATCAACAAAACCATTTATATTTCCAGAAGAACTCCCTGTACTTCCTGTAAAAACAACAAAAATAGTAATGAATATAAAAACTTTGATCTGTCTCATTTTTTTACTTTTCCTTGCATAATTCACCTCCACCTTCCTTAATGATGCATCTTAAATCAATGTAGGGAGTATTTCAGGAGAAATATACAATAGTTCCAAATAACAGATTGATATAGGTAAAGAAATTTAAGTTTTTACTCTTCTTCCATAGAAAATAGCTCTGTATTGCCACCTGTAGCCACAGTGTTGATGGTAAGGGTTTTTTCTGTAGCAAACCGATAGAGATAGCGTGGGCCACCTGCTTTAGGACCTGTACCAGATAATCCATGGCCACCAAATGGCTGAACACCAACAGCTGCACCAACAATATTGCGATTAACGTAGGTATTACCCACGTCGAGGTTTTTAAAAATATAATTCGCACTTTCTTCAATGCGGCTATGAACACCGAGCGTTAAGCCGAAACCAGTATTCTGAATTTGTGTCATGATATCATCAAGCCTTGATGCTTTATAACGAATTACATGAAGGATAGGCCCAAACACTTCCGTTTTAAGTTCATCAAGTGATGAGATTTCATAAAGCCGTGGGCCAAAAAATGTTCCCCCTTCATACTGAGATGGAGGTTTTACTGCGTTAATAAGTGTCGCTTCACCATCCATACGTGCAGCATGCTTCACAAGAATTTCTCGAGCATCTCGGTCAATAACGGGCCCTATATCAGTTGAAACATCTAATGGGCAGCCAATATTAAGACAATTCATTGCTCCTTTAAGCATAGGAATAATAGTTTCAGCTACGTCGTCCTGAATATAAAGTACCCTAAGCGCTGAACAGCGCTGACCCGCGGATTGGAATGCTGATGCAATAGTGTCATCAACTACCTGTTCAGGGAGAGCAGTACTATCCACGATCATCACATTTTGTCCACCCGTTTCAGCGATCAATGGCACTATGGCACCTTTACGGTTTGCAAGACTGCGATTAATGATTTTTGCAGTTTCGGTTGACCCTGTAAAGGCCACGCCACTAATCCGTTCATCTGCCACAAGCTTAGCGCCAACTGTAAAACCGTCACCGGTTAAAAGGTGTAAAATATCAACAGGAACTCCTGATTGATGAAGTATTTTAACTGCCTCCGTCGCAATAATTGGCGTTTGTTCAGCCGGCTTTGCTATAACCGCGTTACCTGCCGCCAATGCCGCACTCACCTGCCCCATAAAAATGGCAAGCGGAAAATTCCAAGGACTTATACAAAGAAATGTGCCCCGTCCTTGTAAATAAAGCGCATTGCGTTCCCCAGTTGGACCCGGAAGTAATTTCGCCTTTGTAAAATTCTCTCTAGCCTGTCCCGCATAATAGCGAAGAAAATCTACAGCCTCTCGAACCTCTGAAAGTCCATCCTCTAACGTACGACCCGCCTCCTCAGCGATCAACCTCATCAATGTAAGACATTTTTTTTCAAGTTTGTTAGCCGCTCTATCGAGTATCTCAGCGCGGGCTTCTCCGCCGATATTATTCCATTTTTTTTGAAAATGAGACGCAGCAACAAGCGCATTTTCAATATCAAGATCCGTGGAAATTGCTACCTGACCAATAGTTTTTCCTGTGGTTGGGCTAATAACATCTTCAATATTTTTCAACCCCATATTACCAGATATGATGGGACCACCTTTCCATTGTCGTTCCTCAGAAAAACTTTCATTGAGTTTTGCTATTTCAATAGGATCTGAAAGTTCAAAGCCAACGGCATTTTTACGCGGGTGCACTTCTCTATTTTGGTAACTTAAAATGTCTACTGGCAAAGGGATCAAAGTGTGGCGTTTTGGTGATTTCTCCTCAACTAATTTTACAGTGTCTTGTATAAATTTATCAACAACGATACCTTTATTCATAAAACGGTTAACAAAAGAGCTGTTGGCACCATTTTCAAGGAGGCGTCGGACCAAGTAAGGAAGCAAGTCCTTATGAGCCCCAACTGGTGCATAGATCCGAATATTAAATTCCAGATCCGTATTTTGCTGTACCACATCATAAAGCAAATGACCCATACCATGAAGCCGCTGAAATTCAAATTCACTTGCAGCCACATTCCATTTTCGAACTAATTCGAGAATAAGCGCAACCGAATATGCATTATGAGTAGCAAACTGAGGGTAAAATACGTCTCGCGCCATCATAAGGCGCTCAGCGCAAACCTGATAAGAGAGATCAGTCGATGGTTTTCTTGTGTAAACCGGATAATCTACTAGACCCAATTCCTGAGCATGCTTGATTTCGCTATCCCAATAAGCACCCTTAACAAGGCGAACCATAAACTTCCGCCCTAATTCACGACCTAAGGTTGCTAACCAATCAAGAACATATGGCGCTCGTTTTTGATAAGCTTGAACTACAATTCCAAGGCCATCCCAATCCTGCAATTCACTTGACCGAGCAAGAATCTCAAAAATATCGAGAGAAATATCAAGCCGATCTGCTTCTTCAGCATCAATAGTGAAGCCAAGTCCTTTTTCTTTTGCCAGCTTTGCAAGTTCAATAACTCTTGGGACCATAACCGACATAACTATATCATACTGAACCATTTCATAACGCGGATGAAGCGCAGAAAATTTGACCGAAATTCCCTTAGCATCATATGGAGTATCTTCTTTTTCCTCAGCCCCAATTTGTATAATGGCCGATTTATAAGATTCAAAATAACGATCTGCATCTGCTAGTGTCCTTGCACCTTCGCCCAACATATCAAATGAAAAACGAGTACCTGGTTTATTTTCTTTTTCGCCTCGGCCTATCGCTTCATCAATAGTTCGACCTAGAACATACTGCCCCCCCATGATCCGCATCGCCTGAATAATCGCTGTTCGAACAAATGGCTCACCAGCCTTTTTTACAAATCCCTTAAACCAGTTATCCGAATTTACTTTAACATCAACACCAAGATCAATAAATTCTCCGGTCAACATTAGCCCCCACGTTGATGCATTCACGAATATACTATCGGATTGCCCCTTATGCTCAGACCACCGCCCGGCTGCTATTTTCTCTGAAATCAACTTATCAGCGGTAGCGCCGTCCGGTACTCTTAACAAACTTTCTGCAAGACACATAAGGGCCACACCCTCCTCATTAGAAAGATCGAACTCTTGAAGAAAATAATCCATTGTTCCTTGACTGTCACTTTTATCACGAGACAGATAGACATATTCTTTAGCCAAACCTACAACTCGTTTACGCTCACCTATTGTAAGTTCCGTTACATGCAGTAAATTATCAACGCACTTTTCTTCATCAGCATGAGTCATCTGACGTAAAATATATCTAATTTCTTTTAAATTTAATAGTTCAGGAAATTTGTGGTCGCTTAAAGAATACATGTGAAAACCTTTTAATCTTATTGGTTGATCACATGAATATATCTTAATAGTTAGCAGAATGTCCTACTTTATTAATGATTTTGCCGACATATTATCTATATATTAGGATAAATAATAGTTTTTTATGCTTTTAACATTCAACAATATTTACAGCCAAACCACCTTTAGAGGTTTCCTTATATTTTTCCTGCATATCCTTACCAGTTTCTCGCATGGTAGAAATTACTTTATCAAGAGAAACATGATGAAGGCCATCGCCAAGTAGGGCAAGACGTGATGCATCGATTGCTTTTACTGCACCCATTGCATTTCTCTCTATACAAGGTATCTGAACTAGACCGCCTATGGGATCACAAGTAAGACCCAGATTATGCTCCATCCCTATCTCAGCCGCATTCTCTACCTGCATTACACTGCCTCCTTGAACGGCCGTTAGGCCGGCAGCTGCCATTGAGCAAGCGACACCAATTTCTCCCTGACATCCAACTTCTGCACCTGAAATTGATGCATTTTTTTTATAGAGGGAGCCTATTGCAGTTGCAGTTAATAAAAAATCATAAACTTTCTGTTTATTATCACCGTGATTATAAAAACGGTCGTAATATCGAAGTACTGCAGGAATAATACCTGCGGCACCGTTTGTTGGTGCCGTGACTACTCGCCCTCCGGCAGCATTTTCCTCATTAACGGCAAGAGCCCAGAGATTAATCCAATCGAGAATTACTGATGGGTCAGCCAGCTGCTTTTCCTGGCCTTCTTTGAGTGACGAGAGGATATGTGAGGCCCTACGCTCAACATTTAGTGACCCAGGTAACATACCACTCGTGGCACAGCCACGGTCAATTGAAAATTGCATAGCCTCATAAACTTTATCAAGGCCTTCCTTAATCTCAGTCTCTGACATTAGGGCCTTCTCATTAGCCCAAATTAGGGAAGCTATAGAAAGTTCATTCTTCGCACAAAGTTTGAGTAATTCAACCCCTGTGTCAAATGGATATGGAACTGGAATTTCATCTGGAAGAGGCGTATTACGACCAATATCTGCTTCACTAAGAACCGCACCACCACCAATTGAATAATAATTCTCGCTAGCAATTTTCTCACCATTACTTTTAAAGGCTGAAAAACAAAGACCATTACTATGATGAGGGAGGAGTTTTTCCATGTGGAATGACATATCATCACGTATTGAAAAGAGCACTTCTTTCTTATTCAAAAGATTAATTCGATTAGATAATTTTATTACTTCGAAACGTTCGTTAATAATGCAAGGATCAATCGTTGATGGTTCATACCCCTCCAAGCCAAATAAAATCGCCTTATCAGTCGCATGTCCATGGCCAGTAAGAGCCAAAGAGCCGTAAACATCGACCTTAACGGTCACAACGTCATTTATATTTGTGAGGCTCTCAAGAAATTTTTTCGCCGCAACCATAGGGCCCACCGTATGAGAACTTGAAGGCCCAATACCAATCTTAAAAAGGTTGAAAACGCTGTAGTACATGTCTTCATCCCTTATCATTTTAAAGAGTTATCTTTAGAAAAGTTAAAAGTATAATCTAAACGTTTTGAGCATTCTTATCAAGTGACCTGATATGCTCTAATACTCTTAACCATTTATTCGCTTCACAGATTTCAATTGCTTGACTGCGACCCATGCGACGGATCAATTTCCTAGCAAGTTCTTCAATTGTTTGTTCGCTCATTATCTTACCTGTTTATTGGCACTTACTTATATCAACGATCACCTGATCTACATGACTTAATATAGAATACAGATCCGTAAAACAAACCATTTACGCGCCTACAGGCCTGAAGTCAACTATAGATATTAGTTATTTTTTAGATATCTTCAGACATAAGGTTTTTTAATATATTTAAAACTGTCTTTTTTCAATTTTATAGAATAAAATACTTTATATCTATTATTTTATATTTTAATTAACTGCAATATGGTTTTAATAAAGGAGATATATACTATGGAAAAAATAAAAAATAACATACTAAATTTAGCTAGTATTCATAAACTAGATAAAATTGATCGTAATATATTAAAAATTCTCCAAGATGATGGCCGAACTTCAAATGTGAAATTAGCACAAACTATTAATTTAAGCCCCACACCGTGCCTTGAACGTGTCAAAAGACTTGAAAAACTGGGGTATATTAAGAATTATGTAGCTATACTTAATCCAAAGATGCTGGATGCGGCCTTAGTTTCCTTTATTGAAGTTTCACTTGATCGCACAACTACACGCGCACTTGACCACTTCCGTGAGGTCGTGCTAGCTATGGAAGAAGTGCAGGAATGTCATATGGTAGCGGGTGGGTTTGATTATTTAATCAAGGTCCGAACTAAGGACATGGACCACTACAGACGCTTTCTTGGAGAAAAACTCTCTATTATCGAGGACATAAGCAGCACGAACACATATGTGGTTATGGAAGAGATTAAGGCCAGCAGTACCATTAAAGTAAGTGATCAATAATGACAAAAATAACCTACATTTCACCAACTAATCAACGGTATCTCGTTAAGGCGGAAACCGGACAAACACTAATGCAAATAGCCGTGGATAACAATATTGAGGGGATCGATGCGGATTGTGGGGGTCAGTGTGCATGTGCCACTTGTCATATCATCATACCTAAGGAATACCGGATCTATGCTGGTCAGGTCGACGAAGATGAGAGCGCATTGTTAGACTTTCTTGATAATCGCAAAGTTGGTAGCCGCCTTAGTTGTCAAGTCGTGATGTCGACGAAGCTTGACGGAATGGTAGTCAAAGTTCCCGACATAGACTAATTTTACTATTTTCTTAGACCAACCTCTCGCCATCACGCGACCTAAGAAATGAAAAATTTCCAACAATTGTCTCTTTAATATCGTAAAGACATGGCACAAGTATCAGCGTAATCATTGTTGCAAATAGTACGCCAAAAGTTAATGAAACCACCATTGGAATGATGAATATTGCCTGGTAGCTAGTTTCAAGCATAATCGGTGTCAAACCAATAAAGGTTGTGATGGAAGTAAGAATAATTGCTCGAAAACGCATGCGCCCACCTTCAGCAATTGCATCAGTAAAATTCATCCCTTCTTTTTTTAGATTTTTGATGCAATCTACGAGCACTAAGTTATCGTTAATCACCACACCGGCAGCAGCAAACAAACCCAGGAATGAATATAAACTAACGGGCATTCCTATAATCAAGTGACCTATTAATGCTCCGACAAAGCCAAACGGGACTGCCGTAAGTATAATAATTGGTTCTACATAGGATCTAAGTCCAATCGCCAGTAAAGCGTATATAGCAAGTAGAACAATTGATAAGTAAAAACTTAATTCATTAAAGAAAATACCCTGTTCTTCCACAGAACCGTCTGGAATAACAGCAAAACCAGAATATTCACTTTTAAGATTAATAAATATTCCATCTTCTAAATATTTGTAAGCCTGATAGGGGGAGACTAGATTTTTATTCATTCGTGCCTGAACTTTAATAATATTTTGACCATTAACTCGCTCTGGTGAATTAAGAACAGGCACGTAATCCATTTCTGCAACCATGTTAAACGGAATTTCACCCCCCTCAGGGGTCTGTATATACATTTCACGTAACGCATTTAAGTTTTGCCTTGCATCAAGCGGATAGCGCACATGAACATCCACCGTTTCACCATCACGGGGAATTCGTTGAACAATTCGACCATAAAACCCAAGCCTAACCTGATCACTTAGTGTACCAAGCGTTAAACCATAATGTTCCGCCGCGGGCTTAAGAGATAATCTAAGTTCCTGGCCCTGACGATCACGATTGTCGTATATTTGGGTTAGACCTTGAATGTCACGCATTTCCAGTTTAACGCGCTCAACAGCCTCCTCTAAATCTGCATCATTACTGGCAGATACATAGAAACTCAAATCACCGCCTCCAGGTCTGCCCGTAGTTCTGGAGTTCCTCAAAGACATCTCAATAGCCTCAGGTACCTCACCAACCCTTTTTTGCCATGCACTCATTACTTCTTCGACGTCGATAATAGCCATTGCTTCTGACGACATCTCGAGTGACATACGAATATTATTACCAAATACAAAACTATCGTAGTTAGGAAACAAAATGTTTCTCGCCATACCCGTTTTTTGCTCATATTCTTCTTCTAGTCCACCTAACCCTCCAATAGCGTCTATCATAGTATCATGAATTCTTTCGGCCGTGCCCTCAGGTGCTGTTTCAGATATTTCCACAGAGTAACGCATAATATTACTTGGAATTTCTGGATTAAATGATGACCTTATAAAGCCTAATACATATGCAGTGGTAAATAAGATAAGAACAGAGAAGAATATGCTGGCAGTTAAGTATTTTACATTAAGACACTTCTCAATAAACGGTTTGTATTGATATCTAGCAAAATCAATAAGCCATTGAGCTACCTTTTTCTGAAAAACCCTAAATTTTTGATACCATTCATATTTTGGCTCAAATGGTTTTGGATTAGATAAATGACACGGTAAAATCAGTAAACATTCAACCAATGAAAAAATAAGGGCGCCGGAAACTACCACCGCTATATCCCTTGCTTGTTGCCCTGTCTCTGATTCAAACATTAATAACGGAACTACAGCCAATATCGTTGTAAAAACGGAAAGTATAATGGGTAATGACAAATTTTGAGCGCCGTAAATAGCACCCTTTAAGCCTTTATGTCGCGTTCTCTGGGTCGCGTGAATACCTTCCCCAACAACAATTGCGTCATCCACCACAATCCCCAGAACGAGCAGAAATCCGAAGAGTGATATTTGGTTTATAGAAAAATCAAAAAACTTCATAACCATAAATGCACCACAAAACGCAATTACGATTCCAAATGTAACCCAGAGCGCGAGATCGAGTCTTAAGAACATAACTAGCAAAACAAAAACTAAAATAAGGCCTGTTAAACTATTGGAAATTAACATTTCTAAACGTTGGTAGAACTCAACACTATCATCGCGCCACGTAGAGACATCAATTCCCAACGGAAAGGTTCCGTTTGCACTTTCAAGATATTGGTTAACCGCTGAGGTAAGTTCAAGTACGTCCTGACCAGGACTTAACTGTGTTTCCAAAACAATGGAAGGCTTACCCTTAGAACGAAAAAGAAAAAATCGTTCACTTACTCCGTCTTTAATTTCAGCAATATCTCCAAGCTTTATTCGTGTCCCATTTGGCTGTTGCAGCAGGGTTATATCTGAAAATTCTTTTTCATAATATGCTCGACCTTCAGCACGAATTTGTAATGAACCAAATCCATTACGGATTGATCCAACCGAAATATCTACCGAACTCTCACTTATAGCATTCGCAACAAATGCCATAGAAATTCCAAGCCTCCTTAAATCAAACTCTGAAACTTCAATGCTTATTAAATTAGGGGGAAACCCACGCGCATCAATCAAATTAACTGCTGGCAATGCGAGTAATTCCGAACGAACCCTTCTCGCTACTGTAGCTAATGTTTTCTGATCCGTGACGCCAGAAATAATAATATCGATTATATCATCATTTTGAACATTGTGTCGTATTCTTGGGGGTTCAATATCTCTCGGAAAAGAACGAATTCCATCTATACGCGACTGAACTTCGTCGACGACCGTCTGGATATTTGCCTGACGCTCAACTTGTAGCGTTATTCTTGAACTTCCACGTCCAGAACGTGAAGTCATTTTTTTAATATTTGCTACACCTCGAAGCGCATCCTCAACGGGTATAGTTATATTTTGTTCAACCTCAGTTGGACCTGCCCCCAAATAACTTACGTTCACCGAGATTTCATTAGGTGTAACGACTGGAAACACTTCAGTTCGTAACAGCGGTAAACTAACTACACCACCAACAACGATGAGTATCATAAGTAAATTTGCAGCTACATGATTATCTGCAAACCAGGCTATTAAATTTTTCATTAACGGCCACCTTCCAGTTGCACGCTGTTGGCAGCAGGACCGTTATTTTCTGTAATTATCTTTTTTTTCTCATCCACTGAAGGTTTTAGTGCCTCCACCGCCTTTAAATTTGAAGCTCCTACACCTGGTCTACCTGCACCTCCGCGACCAGGTCGCCCACCACCACGCCTACCACCTGCCTGAACACCATCAATACTAGCAATCATTGCCTTCATTCCTGGAACATATGAGTATGGAGGTTTTGGTACAATGTAATCACCTTCAATAATACCAGACTTTATTGTGACAAAGCTCTGATCCCGATCAATTATTTCAACTCTTTTGGTGATAAGTTTATTATCCGAATAGATAAAAATATTGTCATCATCACGCATCGCCATTGCCGGAACCTTAAACACATTACTAATCTTTGGCCCAAAAACTTCAAGGTCAACAAATATCCCCGGCAGGAGCGGAGGAGTTTCTTTTACATATTTTATATTTATTGGATCATATATGGTTGCCACGGCGTAATACACTCGACTTTTACGGTCAATCGAACCATCAAGACGTAAAATTTTCGCATCCCATACAACACTATCTTCACGGGTTAAATCCCTAACCTTAACATTCAGGGTTTTTTCCTTAGGTAAAATACCCACATTACTCACATTGAGAAGGTCAAGCTGCTTTTGACTAAGAGGCATCCTAATTTCAGCCTCTTCAGTACCAAATACTCTAACTAAGTCCTGATTAACGCTAACAATTTGACCTAAGTCAACTTGTTTTTGATCAATCATTAGAGGAAATGGAGCTTTAATTTCGGTCCGCTCAAGACGAATACGCTGTGTATCATAATTAGCCTGAGCCCCTTTTAGCCCCGCCTCAGCTTCCCGAAGTTGGGGTATGCGAAGTACAAGATCCGTTGCTTCTCCTTGACCGTATTTTTCCCAGTCTATCTTGGCAAGGTCCGTCTGTTCAAGCTCAACACTTAATGTTTGCTGGGCCTTGGCAACATTTACCTCTGCTTGAATTAATGCAAGTTCATAGTCGCTAGGATCGATCCTCATAATCACTTCGCCAGTGTCAAAAAAACCACCTGACTCAAACCTTGGTGATGTATACACAACTTGCCCAGAGACCTGTGACTTTATGTTAATATTCAAGCTAGATTCAACAACTGCTTGCGTATTTACTGTCGGAAAAACATCCATTTTCTTAGCTGTAATAACTTCCAAACGTTCCACGCGTTCTTCAATTTTTTCAACAGGTGCCGTCGGACGCAAAAGATACAACGCTGCGAAAGTTATTGCTGTAACAACACCAACACCCGCAACAATCATTAGTTGTGATTTACTTTTATTCATTATAAACTTTCCTGGTTGCTGCTGACTTGATTCGTATCAGCAACTTCATTTATATAATTATCGATATTAGCTCCACCAAGAGCCAGATGGAGATCAGCACGGTTAAGAAGACGTCTATGTTTTACTCGAAGCAAACTTTGTTGTGATGAAATTCTGCTACGCTGAACATTGATCAATGACAAAATATCAGTTAATCCTTTTCCGTATTGCTCAAGGGCTTTATCTTCACTGGCAAGAGCCCTCTCTACTGCAATATTTAGGTGCTGCTCCTGCTCAGCTAATGTAACTTCGGCAGTTAACGCATTTTCAGCTTCTTGATAAGCATTAAGAACTGTCTTTAAGTAACCCGCAAGTATAGTGTCAAGATTAATTTCACTTATAATAACCTGTTGACGTCGCCGGCCTCCGTCAAATATAGGTTGAACTAAGTTGCCAACCACACTCCAAACTAATCGATCAATATCAACAATATCAGCTATCTCATCGCCATTCGCAGTTGTACTTCCAGAGATACTTAGGGACGGATAAAGAGCTTTCTTAGCGAAATTTAGGTCGTAATTTGCTTCATATACACGATTTTTGGATGCAACGATATCCGGCCTAGACGCAAGCATATCGGATGGAATACTCAGTAAAATTTCTTTCTTAAGACATGGTAGCGACACTCCTTTCTGGATATCACCCGATGGATAGGCTCCAATCAATACTTCAAGAATACGCATACGTTCCGTTATCGTTAGCCGTTGATTAGCAATATTCGATCTTGCTGTCGCAAGGTTTGTATCGAGTTGAAGTACATCAAGTACATCAACAAGTCCTCTGGCATAACGACTATTTACCAAATCTTTTGCCTGCGTTAATTTGCTAAGGTTCAGCTCAAGCAAATTATATTGCATAATTGATTCTGTTACATCGAACCAACGCTGTGCCGTTCTTGTTGCTAATGATATTCTCGCATACTCAAGATCATTTTTAACTGCTAAAACATTTTGCTGTGCTGCCGCATTATCACTTGCAAGCCGACCCCATACATCTGCTTCCCAAGCTAGCCCACCGCGCAGTGAAAAAATTTGTTTATCTGCTGTACCACTCTCAAAGTCACCCGTTCTCGTTGCCCCAGATGAAAGATTTCCTGTAACACCTCTAGTGCCGCTGGTTATCTGTTGTTGAGCTATGGCTGTATTAAGGCGGTTTGCAGAAATTCTCAGGTCAGGGTTGTTTTCGAACGCAAGCATAACGATCATTGAAAGATCCTTGAATTCATCCCCGTCAAGCCAACTGAGTTCTGACCTAACACCTTCCATGTCAGGGACCATCCATTGCTCTGGGACAGAAACCATGTCTAATTGTTCACCTATTTTCAGCTGAGGTGCACATCCTGTAATTATGAATAAAATAATGCTAAGGTTTCTAAATAAATTTATCGCCGACCTTCCAAAGATGAAATTTTTCATGTTTTAAATCCGAATTTATTGTCAACTTCGTACGAATAGACTTATTTGTTAGATTAACTTAAAAAATTAGAGAATATATTACATTGAAACATAACCCCTTATGCTTAGTATCTACTAGATTATATTGTTATACGTGTCAAAAATAAAAAACTTGCGATTTCATTATTTTAAATTCATTTATTATTGATAAACAATCTCTAAATTTTAACAAAAGTTAGTCATTAATGCTTTTTAAATATCAGCCCCCCAAGGACCCCTATCTTGATATTGTTTATTATGATGATGATATTTTAATTCTTAATAAACCGTCTGGACTTCTAAGTGTCCCGGGAAAAGGCCAACACCTTTCAGACTGCTTGGAAAGACGAGCACAAAAAAGCTTTCCAAATGCACTAACAGTACACCGGCTTGATATGGACACGTCTGGTTTGATGGTCATGGGCCTAAATAAATTCGCCCATCGCCACCTCAGTCTACAATTCCAAAATAGAAATGTGGGTAAAACATATTTTGCCTGGGTCTATGGAAATTTAAAAAAAGAAGAAGGCATGATTGATCTACCAATAATTTGCGACTGGGATAATCGACCAAAACAAATGGTTCACTTTAAAAATGGGAAGCCATCACAGACTAGATGGCATGTTATTAAAAAAAATAAAAATAAAAATAAAACTCTTGTCCGCCTAACACCTATAACAGGCCGAACTCACCAGCTACGTGTACATATGAATGAACTTGGTCACCCTATTCTTGGTGATCGCTTTTATGCACATGACGAAGCACTTAACATGAGTTATCGTCTTTGCCTTCACGCCACAGAGATTACCGTTATGCAACCAATCAAAAAAACAAAGATAACTTTTAAGGCACCGGTACCATTTTAGAGCTCTAGATCTTCACCTTCATTAGGAATATTAAAGTGAGCCATAACCATATCAGTTTTCACCTCATCCAATGATACAGGTATCCAAGATGGATTATGGTCTTTATCAATCAAAACAGCCCTAACACCTTCATAAAAGTCACTGTCGTAAGATGAAATAGCACAAACAATCCGATACTCCATTTTCATGCAATCATCAAAGTCAAGCTTGCCACCACGCCTTAGTTGTTCAATTATTATTTTTAAACTTATAGGTGACATTTTTTTAAGAACTGCAACTGTTTCCTTGGCCCAGTTATGATCAATGATACTAAGGTGATCAAAAATATCCTCAATAGTATTTTCGCCGAAGGCTGCATCAATTAGATCTCGAAACTCATCAAGCTGAGCGGGACCTGGGTCTTCGGCAAAGCATCCGACGATTGCGTCGACGTCAACATTCGAAGATATATCATCTTTTAGAAGAGCATTTACAAATTCATCTAATTTTTTTGAACTCATATATGCAGTGCCAATTCCAGCATATAAAATATCCGAAGACGTAAGCCGCGCACCAGTTAGTCCAAGATACAACCCCAGTGCTCCAGGCAGGCGTGGTAAGAAATAACTGCCTCCAACATCTGGTATTAAACCGATTGCTGATTCCGGCATAGCAAACATAGTTTTTTCCGTAATAATTCTATGAGAGCCATGAATTGCAACACCAACACCGCCACCCATAGTAATGCCATCAAGAAGAGCAATAAATGGTTTTGGAAAATGAAATATTCGAGCGTTCATTTTATACTCTGCCGCAAAGAAATTTTTGCCCGCAAAATTATTTTTATATCCTTGTTCAACAATTGCTCTTACATCACCCCCAGCACAGAATGCTTTTCCCCCAGAAGATTTAATAATAATAGCTTGGATTGAATTATCCTTTTCCCAAACTGTGAGTTTATTATCCAGAGCTATGCACATTTCTATTGAGAGGGCATTAAGCACTTCAGGACGGTTCAGCGTGATTATTCCTAAACCAGATTTATCTTCGAAAATAATATCATTTGTCATGAGGAGTTACCTTTTTTCTATCTATAATAATTTAAGAGCCTATGTAATTTAAAAATATTTTTACTAACACCCATGACATAATTAATTGATTGCAATCGCCTCCGTTGCTTGGACGAGCCACTTTTTTTCTGTTTCATCAAGCAACGGAAATAACTTTTCACGAACCTTAGAATGATAAGTATTAAGCCAGTTAATTTCTTCTCTGGACATCATAAGAACATTTACGAGCTTAGTTGAAATTGGCACCATAGTTATAGTCTCAAAGTTAAGCATAGGTCGTCCTTCTCCTTCAAGGTCACTATTTCTAACAATCACCAAATTTTCAATCCTAATGCCATATTGCCCCGTTTTGTAATACCCTGGTTCATTAGAAAGGATCATACCAGGCGTTAATGCCACATTGTAACTAAAGGGAGATATAGATTGTGGGCCCTCGTGAACACCAAGATAACTTCCAACACCGTGTCCTGTGCCATGATCATAATCAAGCCCGACTTCCCATAGTGACTTTCTCGCCAGCGTGTCAATATGAGCGCCGGTTCTTCCCACAGGAAAGCATGCACAGGCCACTGCAATATGCCCCTTTAGAACTCGCGTAAAGTTATCGCACTGCTCTTTCGTTGGCGCACCAATAGGAACAGTTCTTGTAATATCAGTAGTTCCATCAAGATATTGCCCCCCCGAATCAACTAAATAAATCATTCCCTTTTCAAGCTTAAGAGATGTTTTTTCGGTTACTCTATAGTGTACAATTGCACCGTTGGGTCCTGCACCGCTTATGGTATCAAAACTATTCCCCTGAAAAAGTGGAACCTCTGTTCTAAAGCCATAAAGCTTATTAACAGCGTTAATTTCATCAATTTTTCCGCTTGGGCCGTGCTCATCAAGCCAGCATAGAAAGCGGCACACCGCTACAGCATCTCGGATATGTGCGTTTCTTGCCCCACTAAGTTCAATATCATTTTTACAGGCTTTATCGAGCTGACAGGGATCATCCACCTCTATAATTTTTGCACCCCCACTTTCTAATGCTTCAAAGACGGCAGCATGTGAGCGCTTAGGGTCCGCGAGTACCGTTAGTCTCCGAGACCCAAGTTTCATCAAGGCCATTTCAAAATTTTTCTTGTCGTAATGCGTAACAAGCGAGCCCAGGTGCTTTTCAAGCTCTGGGTTAATTTTATCAACATCCATAAAAAAATCTAATTCTCCTGATCCATAAAGTATAGCAAAACTGAGTACTAGTGGAGTACAGTCAACATCAGTTCCACGAATATTAAGAAGCCAGGCTATGCTATCAAGTGATGTAATCACGAGTGCATCTGCTTTTTTAGCTTTGATTATTGTTGCAATTCTTTTTCTCTTACAGGAAGATTTTTCACCGGAATACTTTTCTTTATGAACACTTACTTCAGCCTTTGACGGAATAGGGCGTTCTGTCCAAATAGCATCTATCGGATTAACCGTGATGGCCTTTAAAATAATGTTCTTCTCAGATAGCTTCTTGTCTATGGACTTTAGCCAAGTCTTACTATGAAGCCAAGGGTCATAGCCAATAACTCCACCCTGCTCCGTATTGTTAAATAACCAGTCTTTGATCGATTTTTGATCAAGGCTATGTCGAGAAAAGAGTAACTCATCGACTTGTTTTTTTGCCTGAATTGTATAACGCCCGTCTACAAAAACTGCCGCCGAAGTCTGCGTAACAGCACCAAACCCAGCTGAACCATCAAACCCTGTTATCCAAGCTAGCCGTTCTGCATATGAGGGTGTATATTCGCTCTGATGTTCATCAGTATGAGGTATAAGAAAGCCAGATAATTCATGCTCTCTTAATTTCTGCCTCAATGATACTAATCTCTTATCCATTTAAACCTCTGTTTATTGTTTGTAGCTCAGAAAATATTACTTCTTAATACAAAAACCTTGCGGTCGGGTAGGTAAAATTTTTACTAAAGACTGTTAAGAAATTTTCCTCGCTACAAACCCTGTAAAAAGCCCTGCAGATAGAGCTACAATAATTGCCATAATACCATAATATGCCGGATGATCATGGGCAAAATTATAGATAAACCTCTCAAATCCACGTTTGTCGACCAAAAGATCCGTACGATGATTAATAATAACATTACCGTCACGAACAAGATAGACATCAGCCTTATAATCACCGACAGGCATATTTGATGGAAATTCTAAGTTTGCTCGAAATAGAATTTCATTCTTCACAGTAATGTTACCGCTACTTTCCCTGTAAAGCCCTCTAGCCTTCATGTTACGAATTAAAGCATCTTTATAATCACCAATGCCTTCATTGTTTTCATTAACAATCTTGATATTTTCCAAGCCTAATTCTAATTCAATCTGATCTTCTTTCGACAAAAATTCGTTTAGTGGCCTTGTTGATCCTACCAAATAGTAACCCGGGACACCGCGAACCATTTGATTTTCATTATTAATCCATATGCCAGCTACTCGTTTTTTTTTTCTAATCATCAAGTCCGTTGGATCACTTCGAACAACTACGATGATATCATAATCAAGCCCCTGAACTGCAATTTCATCAGATTGTATACTCTCCATCGCGTGGCGTTCCAAAGCTCCGAATAAGAGAAGCTCGCTTCCAGAAAATTGTGAAGTAATTTCGATTACATGCTGTGATAAATCCGTCACCAGCGTCTCAGATCGAGTGGGCAGCGATGAGATACAGAAGAAAAACCCCAATGACATAATAATACTTATATTTTTCATTATTATTGCCTCCCTAATCCAATAGTAGAAATGGTAAATAGGTCATCTGGCTCAACAACCAGATCAAAAGCCATTTTTGCACAAACTAAAAGCACCATACCGGCAAGCAGAATACGAAGCTGCTCACCTTTAAGTTTAGCGCCTACTACTGCACCAATTTGAGCGCCCACAACCGCCGCGGTAAGAAGGGTCACTGCAAGCACCACATCAACAGTTTGAGTATTTATTGAATGAAAATAGGTGGCCGCAGCAGTAACAAATGTAATTTGAAATAGAGATGTTCCAATGACAACATTTGTAGGCATGTGGAGAAGGTAGATCATCGCCGGAACCATTACAAAACCACCACCAACTCCCATAATAGCGGCAAGGACCCCCACAAGGCACCCTATTGTGATTGGCATAATAGCACTGATATACATTTTTGATTTTCTAAAACGCATTTTAAAAGGTAACGCATCAACCCATGTACGCTGTCGGCGCACCGACTTAGTAATTTCCCCCCTACGGGCCTTAAGAATACTGCGAACACTCTCAACAAACATTAGGCCACCAATGCTACCAAGAAAAATTACGTAAGCCAGAGAAATCATCAAATCAACCTGACCAATTTCACGTAGGTACGTAAAAATCATCGCTCCGAAATAGGTGCCCACAAGGCCGCCACCTATCAGTACGGTTCCCATTTTAAAATCAACTCCACCGCGCCGCCAATGTGCAACAGCACCAGAAACAGACGCCGCTGTAATTTGGTTGGCTTCAGTTGCCACCGCAATGGCGGGTGGAATGCCCGCAAAAATAAGTAACGGCGTCATTAAAAATCCGCCCCCAACTCCAAACATTCCTGATAAAAAACCCACACTGCCACCCATGGCTAAAAGAACGAAAATGTTCATTGAGAGTTCGGCTATGGGCAGGTATATCTGCATTCGATTTACTATATGTGTTGGCGTTAAAAAATATTTGCCTAATTTGCTATAGCTATCTGGCAAATGCTGACTTTAAGAATCAAACATTGGCTTTATATAGACCCAAAAAGGGCTTCCTGCAAGTGAACAATATATTCATAGGATTATCATATTTTATATGTTTATTTAAGGAAGTATGACTGGACTTGATTAATGGCACTCCCTAAAGTTTGGCCAAAATCATAAAGAAAATCTTCCGCCTACAAAATCTAAATGATAGTATGGAACAAAAACAAGTTTACAACTCACATATTGCTATTATATCTTTCATAAAGAAGGTCTATATTAGATAAAAATCAACAGCAAAATATATAAAACAGGTGATCAAAATGACTAAATATAAAGGTATGCTTGGCGCAGCAGCAATATTCATCGCCTCTTCTCTATTTTCAAGCGCGGCTTATGCCGATTGGATACTAGATGCCGAAAACTCAAATATTTCTTACGGCACCGTTAAAAACGATATGATAGGAGAAAATAATACATTTAAAACAATTTCGGGGCACCTTAATAATGATGGGCAGATTGATATTGAAATTGATCTCTCATCTATTGATACATTAATCGAAATTCGTGATGGTCGCATGCGAGATATTGTTTTTAAAGTATCTGAAAATGCTACAGCAAAGCTAAGTGGTGAGATTGATCTAAAAGCCTATGATAATCAAGAAATTGGTACCAGTCGCATTATTGAAACGACTGTTAGCCTCGAGCTTGTTGGTCAAAAACTCGAGCATGACGTTAAGCTTCTAGTAACTCGTTTAGCAAAAAATAAAGTTATGGTGACGCCACACGGAGTAATGTTTATTGACGCAGACGATTATGATCTGGTAGATGCTATAGAAATCTTAAGAAACCTTGCAGGTCTTGACTCAATTGCATCGGTTATCTCAATGGGATTTTATTTAACATTTATAAAATAGGTTTATAGAAAAAAATGACTATTAAGTTTTTTAAAGTACCCCTTGCAACTGGGTTATTTTGTTTATCACTTCTACCAAATATGTCACATGCAGAATTAACTCCTAACCAAATTAATCTTTTAACAGTCGCTAGTGAAAAAGACAGTGGAAAGCATTTTATGGTTCTTGTAGACCTATTGATAATTGCAAACCCCACGGACGAAGTTGAAATTAGACGTATAGCGCGTACGATAATGCCAAAAATATTTTCTGAACCTAAGGCATCAGCTCCCACCAACATAACTAGCCCAATGATTATTAATGGTACAATTTTTTCAGACAGTGGCGCGGAGCAACTTTCTAAATTTATTTTACCTGGGTGGGACAAAGAGGTAGAGCTAAATGGTCTTGTTAGTTCAGGGAATACAAGTCAAAAATCATTCGGTGTAGCAACAAAATTTCATCGGGAAAATGGAGCTTACGAGCAAACAGTAGCCACATATTTTGACTACAACACCAGTAAATCGATCACTAACAAACGTCGCTATGGTGTCTCTTTTAAAAATGATTATAGCATTAACAATTCTTCTTACGTGACTGGTTTTGCAGGTGTTGAGGCTGATAGTTTTGGCGCATTTAATAAACGTCTCACAATAAATTCAGGCTATGGTCTAAGAGTTTTTGATAACGATAAATACAAATTGAATTTTGAGGGTGGTCCAGCAATGCTGGTAACAAAACCCCTCGCCACAGGAAAATACGGGACGGATATTCTAGTTTATGGAAGTAGTTTATTTACTTGGAATATTAATGAACGCAGTGATTTTGAAAATGAAACTAAGGTGTTTATGGGAAGCAAGGTTGTTATCGAAAATAAAACCGACTACAAACTTAAGGTTAGTGGTGCCCTTAGCGGAAAATTATCTTTTGATGTGATTTATAACCGTGATGCGCCAATTGGTCGGAAAAATACAGATACAATTACACGTATTGGAGTTTTATACGATTTCTAAGATGTTTATAGTGCCTATTTATGTGGCTTTGACCCCTATTAACTTAGATAATTTTTGAGCATTTTGATCATTTTGTCTACATCCTGATTTGTGTTAAACATATGATTAGAAATCCGTATTGCATTATATTGTGGTAGCCGTTTGATAGTAATACCCTTATCTCTCATTCCTGTAAAAACTTCATTATTTTTTACACTTTTAGGCAGACTAAAACTAACTATTGCTGAAGACAGCTCAGGATCATTTGGACTAATTATTTTTATACTTTTTATTTTTTTAAGCTCGCTATAACAATATTTAGCAAGTTTCATACAATGTCTCTCGATACGCGAAGTGCCCAGAGCCATATGCCAATCAATTACATCCCCAAATCCAATTATTATCGGTGCGTTTCTTGTGCCTGAAGAGGCAGAATAAACATCGTAACCACCGGCAATAAAAACATTATTCACACGATCTTGAATTCCTTGACGTAAATATAAAATTCCCGTTTCTTTTGGCCCCATAATCCATTTATGTCCACTACAAGCATAAACATCACAACCCAAATCTTGAAGGTCAATATGAAACATTCCAGGCGCCTGAGCCCCATCAACAATGAAAAGAATATCTCTGCCACTAATTAGCTTTGACACTTCCTTTATTGGCCAACGTAACCCCGTCACAGTCTCCACGTGACTAAGAAGTATCATTTTTGTTTTACTTGTTAAGTTAGCTCGAACCAACTCGAGGAGTTCTTCTTTACTATCCGCTGGATAGGGCATAGTAATTCTTTTAATCAAAGCACCTTTCGTGCTCGCAAGGAATTCAATCCCAGTGTCAGCACCCCCATGTTCATGATTAGTTGTTAAAATTTCATCCCCTGCAGCCCAAGAAATGCTGGAACAAACTAAGCTGATGCCCTCTGTCGTATTTCTGGTAAGTATAATTTCCTCTTCATTGGCCCCCATGAAAGCCGCTACTTTTAATCGGGTTTTTTCCATTTCTCTACCCATGGGTCCAAAGTTTTCTATTGCAGGGTTAGCTTCGAGACGTTTCGTAAGTTGGCTCACCTTATTAAAGACTAGCTTTGGTGCGGGCCCTAAAGTCCCTGTATTTAAATAAACAAGATCTTGCTTAAGCATAAGCTCCTCTCTAACAATGCCGAATAACTTATCATCAGGCATAATGTTAATTTCTTTTTCAAACCTATCCTGAGTTGAAGCAGTCCCCTTTGAAAGGCCTAGCAAAGCTAATGCTCCAAGGCCTGCACCTTTTAGGAGACCGCGCCGGGTATTCAAAAGTTTATTCTCAGATAACAATTTTTTCATCTTCGATCCCCTAATATAAAAACTTACTATTTTTTTTTAAACATTCGTTTTTTATCCAAAATAAAATAAATCCGCAAGGCCAATAAACATGATAAAATCATAGCATGAATAACGGGAATAAGTATATCCGCTTTGACCATCATATAATTGTGCGTGATCGCGGATATAGTGATTATATAAATAATTCGGTGAAGACTTTTCCAATTCGCGGCCATTTTCTTTATGAAGTATTTAAAAGAAGTGATAGCCAGAGGAATGAGTAACAGAAAAGCCAGCATACCAAAGGTTATTGCCGGCCTTTTAAAAATATCTTCCAATATGAGCATCCAGTCGAAAAAATAATCCAAAACCATATAATTAAGGAAGTGAAAAAGCCCATAGCTAAATGCGTAAAGCCCCAAAGCACGACGATATTTAATGAGGCGCCATTTCGTTAATTTTGCAAGGGGTGAAATACATAAAGTCAGTAATAAAAAACGAATTGTCCAGTTGCCCGTAAAGTCGGTAATAAATTCTATGGGATTTGCAGTAAGGTCATGAGGGAAAAAGTTGTACCAAAGCCACATCTGCCAAAAGAGCCAGGTGGCCGGAATTAAGCTGATTATATGCAAAAAAATACGCGGACTATGATTTTTCATTAATAGTTTCTTTTTAGATCCATACCCGAGTATAGAGAGGCTACTTGTTCGCCATAACCGTTAAACATGAGTGTATCTCTTCGTCTAAAGTCGCCGATACGACGCTCAGTGGCCTGTGACCACCTTGGATGAGGTGCATTTGGGTTTACGTTTGCGTAAAATCCATATTCCTGCGGCGCTAGGCGCATCCAACTTGTGTTAGGCTCTTTTTCAAGAAAGGAAATTTTTACAATAGACTTAACTCCTTTGAACCCATACTTCCATGGCACAACCAAGCGCATAGGTGCACCATTTTGATTAGCGAGTTTTTCACCGTAAAGTCCCACAGCCATAATAGTCAGCGGATGCATAGCTTCATCCATACGCAGCCCTTCCCGGTAAGGCCATTTAATAATACCACGGCTCAGACCTGGCATTTGCTTCGGGTCTGCTAAGGTTTCAAAATAAACATATTTTGCATTAGATGTCGGTTTAAGTTTTGAAATCACCTCTGACAACGAAACACCAACCCAGGGGATCACCATCGACCAAGCTTCTACACAACGCATCCGATAAACACGTTCTTCCAAAGCATTAAAGTCAATTAAATCTTCAACGTTGTAGTCGCCAGGATTTTCACAGGCACCATTCACTTTTACCCTCCAAGGGTCAGTAACAAGGCTCTGGGCATAGCGCGCCGGATTGTCTTTATTCATTCCAAACTCATAATAATTATTATAACCTCGCACAGCTTTGATATCTGTTTTTTCGTCCATAATATCATGACCATCATATAGATTAGAAACTGTACTTAAACTTTCCTCCGCCAAGGCTACATTTGATGACATTAGGCTGGCAGCACTAGCTGCGCCCATAATTCCAGCATTTTTGATAAAGCCACGCCGCGAAATATAATCTTTCAGAGAAGTTATTTGATTTTCTTTTAATTCCCATGAGCCTTTAATTTTTATCAGCATTCTGTTACCTAACTTAATATATTGGTTGTTAATTTATATATATACCCATTTTGATTGTTTCTGTTAACAGCTTATCACATTTATGATATGGGCTTAAGTTAAACACAACAAGAAAGATTTTAGATGGCACCTCCAATACTAACCCTTACCAATATGAGCCTTAGATTTGGGCCCGACCCCCTCTTTACGGGAGCGGAGCTAGCTATCGGTGCTCGAGATCGTATTTCATTAGTAGGTAGGAACGGGGCCGGAAAATCAACATTAATGAAAATCATTCACGGCACAGTAGATTCAGACAGTGGCGAACGTTTTATAAAACCGGGTTGTCACGTCACCTATCTTGAACAAGACCCAGACTTATCTAACTATAAAAATGCACACGACTATGTAGTTTCTGGCCTAACTCACAGTTCAGCTGAAGACCATTTTCAGGTAGATATCATGCTTGCAGAAATAGGTTTAAATGCAGACATGGAGACCTTAACCATGTCTGGAGGAGAACGCCGAAGAGCTGCCATTGCTCGCGCATTAGTAAGTGATACGGATATATTATTGCTTGATGAACCAACTAATCACCTAGATATAGCTACCATCGAATGGCTGGAGGGAAAACTTAGGGCCTGGCGACGAGCACTCGTGATGATAAGCCATGACCGTACTTTTTTAAATAACCTCTCCAATACCACTTTTTGGCTCGATCGTGGCCGAGTTCGAAGACTTAACAAAGGATTTTCACATTTTGATGAATGGTCCGGCACTATTCTTGAACAGGAGGCGACTGAACGTCTTAAACTTGATAAATTGATAGAAAAAGAAACTGACTGGTCTCACAAAGGTATTACGGCAAGGAGAAAACGAAATATGGGACGTATGAGAAACCTTTGGGAACTCCGAGAGAAGCGCGCCGAGCAAATAACAGTCATGGGTAGTGCACGTTTGGCTACAGACAGCAGCAAAACATCTGGGAAAAAAGTTATCGAAGCTGATAAGGTTAGTATTGCTTATGGTAACAATCAGATCCTTAAAGATTTTTCAGTTAAAATCCTTCGTGGAGACCGTATTGGCATTATAGGGCCCAATGGAGCTGGCAAGACAACCTTACTTAAGGTTCTTACTGGATCACTTAAGCCAGATCAGGGCTATATTAAATTAGGTACAAATCTTGAAGCCACCTTTCTTGATCAACACCGCAGCCTTCTCAAAGACAGTGACACAGTTTGGGAAACCCTCAGTGATGGAAGCGACCATATTATGGTCCGTGGCCATCCCAAGCATATTATTTCTTATATCAAAGATTTCTTGTTTGATGCCTCCCAAGCTCATAGTCCAGTAAGTTCGCTTTCAGGCGGTGAAAAAAATCGACTTCTATTAGCGAAAACACTCGCACAGCCAACGAACCTATTGATCCTGGATGAGCCCACAAATGATCTTGATATGGATACCCTCGATTTACTTCAGGACGTTCTGAGCGATTATAGTGGTACCATGTTAATGGTTAGTCATGATCGCGACTTTCTTGATCGACTAGTTACATCAACCATTGTTATAGAAGAAAATGCTGTCTTACAGGAGTATCCTGGCGGCTATTCTGATTATATAAGACAAAAAGAAAACCGAACTGATAGTCCGCAAATGGTAAAGGAAGTAAACCAAAAAACTAGTGTAAAAATACAAAATCGAAAAGTAGTTTCGAAAAAAAAATTAAGTTATAAGTATCAATATGCACTTGAAACACTTCCAAAAGAAATGGAAGAAATTAATGCTCAGATTAAAAAAGTTGAAAAAAAAATTTCAGAGCCAAGTCTATATGACAAAAACCCTAAAATGTTTAATCAGGCTACTGCAGACCTAAAAAATCTTGTTAATAACCTTGCGGATAAAGAAGAGCAATGGCTCAAGCTTGCAATGTTAAGCGAAGGTAAAGAGTAATTGAATTTAGTGTAAACTTTTTTTAGAGTACATTTCCAAAATATAAATTAAGGTGAAAAATGTCTGATATAAATAAAAAGTACCATTCCTCAATTCCACTTAATCATGATTATGTTGAGCTCCCCATGCCAGATAAATCGAATATGAGTAACCAGGAAATGATTAAAAATTCTGAGAAATTTTATGATTTGATGACAAAACGACATACGATACGTGAATATTCAAGTAAAATGGTACCTCAGGAGGTTATAGAAAACTGTATTAAAGCTGCTGGTCTGGCTCCAAGTGGCGCAAACCATCAACCTTGGCATTTCGCAGTAATTAAAGATCCAGATCATAAACAAAAAATTCGGTTGGCCGCAGAAGAAGAAGAAAAAACTTTTTACGCAGGCAGAGCTAGTGATGAATGGCTAGGGGCGCTAGAGCCTATCGGCACCAACGATCTTAAGCCTCACCTAACCGATGCGCCATGGCTGATTGTCATTTTTGCTCAGCGCACTAGCATTGACCGAAACGGTCGAAAATTTAAAAACTATTATGTAAAAGAATCTGTCGGGATCGCAACTGGATTTTTGATAACAGCACTTCATAAGGCGGGACTTACCACCCTCACCCATACCCCAAATCCCATGAAATTTCTCAATAAGCTTTGCGACCGGCCATCAAGTGAAAAACCAGAAATGATACTAGTAGTTGGTCATCCAACTGAAAAAGCTACTGTCCCTGCTCATGCAAAATGGAAAAAATCACTTGATGAAATCATGTCAATTTTTTAAAATTTAATGAATACCGTGCATTCTTTTTTTAAGAAGCGGCGTCATCAATATTACAAATAAACCAACCCCAATACTGACTATGCCTATAGTTGTATAAACATTCATAGTCGATCCAATATCAAGTGTCCCTTCAGTCACACCACTACCTGTCAATGAGCTGATCCAACCGGCAACATTATTTCCAAGAGCAGTAAACAGAAACCATGTTCCCATCATCATCCCCATGATTTTAGAGGTACTTAGTTTTGTTACCATAGAGAGGCCAACTGGACTAAGAAATAACTCCGCAAGTGTCAGCATAAAGTATATAAAAATCAGCCAGAAAAAGCTTTTGGTTGTAGTGTCATCAAGTCCTATTCCCCATGAAAAAACAATATAACCTGCACCAATAATAATTAGTGCATAACCAAATTTACCGGGTGTCGAAGGTTCAACCCGCCTCTTTGCCATAACTACCCAAAGCCATGCCATAATTGGCGCAAGAAGGATAACAAAAAGAGAGTTCATAGTTCCAACTTGAGATGATAAAATATTTATACCAAAGAAATTAAGGTTAAACTGCTGATCTGCTAACAGAGTGAGAGATGCTGCTTGCTGTTCAAATAGCGCCCAAAAAACTGATTGAATTGCTATTAAAAAAAGTGCCACCCAAAGGCGATCCCTATCAACTCTCTCACATTGCGTAAAGGAATAAAATAGTATCAACCCTATCATTATTAAACCCGCAACACCAACAAGCTGTATGACCATTTGATCATATTGCATCATGATCCAGCTTAATCCTACAAGACCTATTCCAAAGAGATATATTGTATATTCCTTATTCAACCCAATCGGTGATTTTTCTCTCAAAATCTCCGGCCTTGGTGGTTCCGCACGACCATCAAGATATTTTTGGCCCCATAAAAAAACTAAAAGACCGAACAACATACCGATGCCAGCAATTGAGAAACCATAATTCCATCCATGCACTTCACCTACATAACCAACAACAATCATAGCCAACAGTGCGCCAAGGTTTATACCCATATAAAAGATAGAGAAACCACCATCACGGCGTGGATCATTCGGCCCATAAAGAGCACCAACCACCCTAGAAATATTCGCCTTGAGAAAGCCCACACCACCTATAATAAGTGCAAGTGCAAGAAAAAAAACATTAATAAAAAAATCATCCCTGATGATATTTTCACCATCCATATAGGCAGCTGGTCCATGAAACGCCATAAGTCCATGTCCAAGGACAAGAAGGATTGCTCCATAGGTCACGGCTTTTCGGCTGCCTAAGTAACGATCCGCCAAATAACCACCAACAATTGGCATCATATAAACTAAACCCGCATAAGCACCATAAATCATACTAGCTTTATTAACGCCAAATAGATGATATTTTGTTAGGTAAAGGATAAGGATAGCGCGCATACCATAATAGGAAAAGCGCTCCCACATTTCGGTGAGAAAACATATTGATAATCCGATTGGATGGCCCAGAAAATTCCTTTTCTGTGAACCTTTATAAACATCATCAACCATATTAGACATTACAGTTTCCTACTTTTATTTTCTATTTTAGATACATTGCCAGAAGAAAATTAGAAAGTCACGTTTGCGTTTTGTGAAAATCATATTATAAATCATTAAATAACCAATTAAGAGAGATCCTAATGAAAATCAGTAGTAATTTTGACAGCGGCAATATAAATGTTATCGAATGTTCAGCTCCAAGTAATATACGACTTTCTATTAATAACGATAAGAATTCAGAATTTTATCAATGGTTTCACTTTCGGCTTACTGGCGCCAAAGATCAATTATGTGCCCTAAGAATCGAGAATGCTGCTGGTGCCGCTTATCCAAATGGTTGGGAGAATTATCAAGCGGTAGCATCTTATGATCATGAAACGTGGTTCCGCGTAAGTACTGTTTATAAAGAAGGGGTCCTTACCATTCAGCACGTGCCAGAAACCGATAGTGTCTATTATGCATATTTTGCACCCTATAGTTATGACCGTCACCAAGAATTAGTCTCAACTGCTGCAATGAATGATCGTGTTAGCCTTGAAGTTATAGGTGAAAGTTGCGATGGGCGCGATCTTGATCTATTAACTATCGGTGAAGAAGGAGGGGAGAAGAAAAAAATCTGGATTATTGCCCGCCAACATCCCGGCGAGAGCATGGCCGAGTGGATGGTAGAGGGAATAATTTCTCGCTTACTTGATGATGAAGACGCGCTAAGCCGAGAGCTTTTAAATAAATGTGTGTTTTATATAATGCCTAATGTCAATCCCGACGGCAGCATCCGCGGGCACCTTCGTTGCAACGCGAAGGGTCAGAACCTAAATCGAGATTGGCACGATCCCAATCCAGCTGTTAGTCCAGAAGTTTATCATCTTCGCAACAAAATGGATGAAAAGGGTCTTGATTTTTCACTTGATTGTCATGGTGATGAAACGTTACCATATAATTTTATTGCTTGTTTTGAAGGGGTGCCAGAACTTAATCAATACAATCTAGATACAGCTTATATTTTTGGTAACGAACTCGAAAAAACAAATCCCGATTTTCAAAACGAAAAAGGTTATATGAAAAATGAACCCGGCACTGGTAATCTAGGCATGAGTACGAATTTGATAGCCCACCGCTTCGATGCTGTTGCAATGACACTTGAAATGCCATTTAAAGATACTGTCGATAGCCCTAATCCAAAAACTGGTTGGTCCCCTGAACGAAGTATTAAATTAGGCTATAGTTCACTTGATGCATTACAAACTATAGTTGAAAGGCTTTAATTTTAAAAAAACTTTTCTTTTAGATTTTAAACTTAAGATTTATTTTTCTATTTAGTAGAGAGACCTAAAACTTGACTACTTTCTGATTAATCCTCCCAAAAATTGTCTTGCCGTCTTTATCAAACATATCAATCTCAACACGGTCACCAAATTTCATAAACTCTGTTTTGGGTTTACCATCCCTTATTGTCTCAAGACACCTTATCTCAGCAAGGCAACAAGAACCATCTTTGGAACCTTTGTTTGATACAGTGCCTGAGCCCACTACGGTACCAGGGTCAAGGTCACGAGTTTTTGCAGCATGCTCAATTAGCTTACAAAAATCAAAAGTCATGTCAATTCCAGCATTTGGGGAACCAATTTTTTTACCATTTAATATAGCGTGAAGTGGTAAATGTAGTTTTTTTCCATCCCAAGCATCGCCAAGTTCTTCAGGAGTAACAAAAACAGGCGCAAACGCCGTCCATGGTTTTGATTGATAAAAACCAAACTGTTTTCCAAGTTCTGCCGGAATAAGGTTACGCAGCGAAACATCATTCAGGATAGAAATAAGTTTTATATGTTTTCCAGCCTCTTCTGCTGTTGTAGCAGCCGGAACATCGTCAGTGATTACAGCAACCTCAGCTTCCAAATCAATCCCCCAATCTTCAGAGCCTGTACGAATGTCATCATGAGGGCCAATAAAGGCATCAGATGCACCCATATAAACTAGTGGGTCCTCCCAAAAGCTCGGTGGTAGTTCTGCTCCACGGGCTTTTCTAACCAGCTGAACATGAGTAACATACGCGCTTCCATCAACCCAGTGATATGAGCGCGGTAAGGGTGCATCACAAAGTGTTGGATCAAAGTCAAACCCAGAGATTGATCCTGATTGAAGTTTTTCATAAACTCCGATAAGGTCACTCTCACTGTCACTCCAATTATCAAGTGCTTCTTGCATTGTTCGTGCTATTGGTTCCGCACTTGTATAACGAGAAAGGTCTTTCGAAACGACAACCAGTTTGCCGTCTCTACCGTGTTTTAAGGATGCGAGTTTCATATTCTAAAGTCTTCTTTCAATTTAGTTAAACTTGGCTAGTTCTGATGAATAATTATAAGATTACTTGAATGCTTTAAAAGTCATAGTTGTAAAAGTATCTTTAATGCCGGGAATAGTTTGAACCTTTTTATTTATAAAGCGCCCAATATCTACATCATCGCTCAAATGAAATTTTATCAGTAAATCAAATGCTCCAGAAATTGAATACACATCTTGGGCTTCTTCCAAATTGTCAACAACACCTTCCGCAACGCTATAGACTTCACCAAGCTCACATTTGATCTGTACGAAAATATTTTGCATGATGTTACATCCAGTTAAAATTTAAATTTCATTCATTATAAAAAGGTCTTCAGTATTATTCAATCATTGTTTCAATAAGCGCCCTTAAAATCAAACGAAGTTTATTTGCACGTTGTTCTTGAAATTTGATATTAGGGCTTTCATCCATATAAATTATTTGAGAAATTTCAAGTTGAACTGCATGGATATTGTTTTTCGGTTTACCGTAGTGACGAGTGATATAACCTCCTTTAAAACGACCGTTTAGGGCGGAGCTATAGGAGGACTTTGAAATAATTCCATCAAGTTTTTCAACAAGTGCATGGCTCGCAGTAACCCCATTTCCAGTGCCTAAATTAAGGTCTGGGAGACAACCATCAAAAAGTCCCGGAACCCGGCTTTTGATAGAATGGGCATCCCATAACATGGCCCGCCCAAACTTACTTTTTATTCGAGAAAGCTCTTCATTAATTTTATCATGATAAGGCTGCCAATACTTTTTAGTTCGACTTTCAACGTCTGGTTCATATTTATCCTTATAAAGCGCACAATCATCAAAGGTCATTTTAGGGCAAAAGCCTGTAACACGCTGGCCTGGATATAGGCTTAATCCATCCCTGCCGCGGTTTAGATCAACTACATATCTACTATATTTAGCCGAAATAACAGACACATCTAACTCTACTAAAAAATTATAAAGCCGGTCGATAAACCAATCTGTATCGTTCAGAGCCAAGGCTTCATCAGTCATCTTCTCCTTAATTTTTCTCGGTATTTCAAGACCAACGTGGGGCATGCTAACCAGGAGTGGCTTTGAGCCTTGGTAGAAATGAAATGTATCCATCACATATTTCCACTAGGTAATATTTTCATGATATGCTCTGTAAATTCACCGGTTAGTATCATTTTTGTAGCCCTTTCAATATCAGGTGCAAAAAATCTATCAGCCCCATAATGAGGAATACTCTCTCTAATTAAGTTGTGATATGCGCCAAGTTTACTTGATGTTTTATGAGATCCCCGAAAATCAATACCTTGAGCAGCAGCCAACAATTCAATCGCTACAACCGTTGCACTATTAAAGCACATTGATGTGAGCCGCCGGGCACCATATGTTGCCATACTAACATGATCTTCCTGATTGGCAGAGGTTGGAATGCTGTCGACACTGGAAGGATAAGCTCGGGACTTATTCTCACTAACGAGAGCCGCCGCCGATACTTGCGCAATCATGAAACCAGAGTTAACCCCACTATTTTTAACTAAAAATGCAGGAAGGTCGCTCATTTTTGGATCTACCATAATCGCAAGGCGTCTTTCAGAAATGGACGCTATTTCACAGATAGCTAACGCCAGATTATCGGCAGCAAATGCTACAGGCTCAGCATGAAAGTTTCCACCGGAAATGACATCGCCATTATCTATAAAAATCAATGGATTATCGGTAACTGCATTGGCTTCGATCAAAAGTGTTTTAGCTACGTTATTGATAATATCCAAAGCTGCTCCCATAACTTGTGGTTGACACCTGAGTGAATAAGGATCCTGAACCTTCTCACAATTTAAATGGGATTTGTTAATCTCACTCCCCTCCAGTAACTCAAGATAAAGTGGAGCAACAGCAATTTGACCTGGCTGGCCCCTTGCAATATGAATGCGAGCATCAAAAGGAGTAATGCTTCCTAATAATGCATCAACACTCATAGAGCCTGCAACAACGGCTGATGCAAAAACATCCTCCGTTTGAAAAAGGCCTTTTAAGGCTAAAGCAGTTGACACCTGGGTACCATTTAAAAAAGCAAGACCTTCCTTAGAGCTTAGAGTAATTGGCTTTAAACCTACTATCTCTAACGCTTCTTTTGCTGGGAGCCTCTCTCCATCAAGCCGAATAAAGCCTTCCCCCATTATGGCCGCCGTCATATGAGCTAATGGTGCCAAGTCGCCCGACGCACCAACAGAACCTTTTTCGGGTATGTCAGCAATAAGACCGGCGTTAATAAAGTCAATAAAAGCTTCTATAGTGACTGCGCGGATACCAGAGTGTCCCTGAGCCAAGCTAGAAATCTTAAGTATATAAATTAATCTCACTGCATCATCTGTGAGTGGTTTTCCTACACCCGTACTATGAGAAAGAACAAGATTAGTTTGTAAAAGGGAGAGTTGGTCGTCAGGAATTGAGGTGTGAGCCAGAAGTCCAAAACCAGTATTTATACCATATACCGTTTGTCCTTCTTCAATGATATCATCAACTACTTTTCGTGACTTACGAACTACATCCCAAGCGGCTCTGTTAAGTGATATTTTTGTTTCCTGTCTATAAATCTTTCGAAGTTCAGCAAGAGATAATTCTCTAGGGCTGATTATAAAACTCATGAACTTTCCTCCATCATCGGCAAGTTCAGCCCTTGCTCGCGAGCACACTGCTTTGCTACTTCATAACCGGCATCCGCATGACGCATTACACCAGTCGCTGGATCGTTCCAAAGCACCCGACCTATGCGTTCCGCAGCCTCATCTGTGCCATCACATACAATGACAACTCCGCTATGCTGTGAAAAGCCCATTCCCACACCACCACCATGATGAAGAGAAACCCATGTTGCCCCGCTTGCCGTGTTTAAAAGAGCATTGAGAAGCGGCCAATCAGAGACCGCATCTGATCCGTCCATCATGCTTTCGGTTTCACGATTAGGACTTGCTACCGAACCACTATCGAGGTGATCCCGACCAATGACTACTGGCGCACTAAGTTCTCCACTTTTTACCATTTCATTGAAAGCGAGACCAAGGCGATGCCGATCACCAAGACCAACCCAGCAAATTCGAGCAGGGAGCCCCTGAAACTGAATACGCTCTCGCGCCATATCAAGCCAATTATGGAGATTTGGGTTATCCGGAATAAGTTCCTTAACTTTCTGATCGGTTTTAAAAATATCTTCTGGGTCTCCACTTAATGCCACCCAACGAAACGGGCCAATTCCTCTACAAAAAAGAGGCCTTACGTAAGACGGAACAAACCCGGGAAAATCAAACGCATTCTTAATACCGTTATCGAAAGCCACCTGACGTATATTATTGCCATAGTCAAAAGTAGGAATGCCCATTTTTTCATACTGAAGCATCGCCTCCACATGTAAGGACATAGAATTGATTGCTGCCGCCTCAACTTCTTTCGGTGCACGTTCAATTTTTTGCTCCCACTCATCGACGGTCCAGCCGATTGGCAAATAACCATTTATAGGATCGTGAGCCGATGTCTGATCAGTGACTGCATCGGGCCTAATACCTCGTTTAAGCATTTCTGGTATCACTTCTGCTGTATTACCTAGCAGGCCGACAGATACAACCTCCCCTTTCTCTATTGCTGTGTTAATTATTTCCATAGCTTCGTCAAGACTATCCGCACGCTTATCCACATAACCAGTGCGAATACGAAAATCAATTCGATCGGAGCGGCATTCGATTGCAAGCATAGACGCACCGGCCATAGTCGCCGCAAGGGGTTGTGCACCTCCCATGCCTCCAAGGCCCCCCGTTAGAACCCATTTACCACTTAGATCGCCACCAAAATGTTGCCGGCCCATTTCAACAAATGTTTCGTAGGTTCCCTGAACAATTCCTTGGCTTCCAATATAAATCCAACTGCCAGCTGTCATCTGGCCGTACATCATCAATCCTTTTTTATCAAGTTCGTTAAAATGATCCCAAGTAGCCCAGTGTGGCACAAGGTTTGAATTAGCAATAAGAACACGCGGGGCATTTTCATGTGTTTTAAACACGCCTACAGGTTTTCCCGACTGAACAAGTAATGTTTCATCATCTTCAAGATTTTTTAAACTTTCAACAATTTTATCAAAACATTCCCAATTTCGAGCTGCACGGCCAATGCCACCGTAAACTACGAGATCCTCTGGTCGTTCTGCTACGTCCGGATCAAGATTATTCATCAACATCCGCATTGGCGCTTCCGTAGCCCAGCTTTTAGCCGTAATTTCTGATCCTGTGGGAGCCTTAATAACTCGATTATTAGTTTTTATGTCTGACATTTTTAATTCCTGTATATACAAGTTTATTTATTTGTTTTTTTCTATCTTTTAAAAGAATCTTTTCTATTCCGGTTTAAATAGTCCAGAGAGTTCATATCTTGATCCGGGATGATAAAGTTTTGCTGTTGAAGCGACCCTGCCTTTAGTCCAGGTGCGGCGTTCTATAAGTAAACATGCTTCATTATCAGACATGTCTAGTAGAGATTTTGTTGACCCGGTCGGCATAATGGCCTTTACTACGTGCTCTACCTTTTGGAGCGGTGCTTGTTTAATTAGATACTCGTAGGGCGTCTTTTTGGTGAAATCCTGGTCACCGTAACCGGGTACAATATCTTCATTAACGAGCCGGTCTTCCAGCTGAATGGGAATACCTTGTTCTTTATGTATAATAAGTGAGTGCACAAGCGTTACGTCCACATCAATATTCATGTAAGCAGCAATTTTATCATTTACTTTTATAGCCTCGCATTTGAGAACGTCCGCGCTGTAGACATGGTGGCGCGAACGAATTTCATCGGCGATATTATGAATTTCGAGGGGATTACTTTGTGCTTTTAGCTCAGCCACAAAGGTTCCTACACCAGCGACACGGATCAAATAGCCTTCATTAGTAAGTTCACGAAGGGCCCGATTAGTAGTCATTCGTGATACAGAAAATTCTTTTACTAATTGGTTCTCAGAGGGTACCCGCATGGTCGTCATCCACTCACCACTATCAATGCGGTCGAGAATATGATTTTTAATTTTTAGGTACAATGGTTCAGCTTTTAATTCAGTGGTCATCACGCATTTCCTTTGTAATTTATATTTAATGATTATGTTGTATATACAACTTAATCAAGAAGTTTTTTTAACTTCGTCATAGTTTTTGAAAATTCGCTAGTTATACTTTGTTCGTCCTTATGTTTGTAATCACTAATAACCATCTCGCCGCCAACAATTACATGTTTTATAGAATTTTGATTACCACTAAAAATAAAGCGATCAATTACACTCAGCTCTGGTGTGCCAACTAAAAGTGGCGATGTCTCGTCGAGAACAATCAGGTCCGCACGCTTGCCAATTTCAATTGAACCATTATCGAAGCCGCTCGCCTTTGCACCACCGCGGAGGGATTCTTTGTAGAGGTGAGTTCCCGTATGTGGCTCTTTATCACTTGTATTTATATTGCGACGTTGATATTTCAAGCGCTGCCCATATTCAAGGAGCCGAATTTCCTCCGTGATACTAACAGAAATATGGCTATCTGAGCCAATGGCTATTAAACCGTCACGAGTTAAATAATCCGTAAGTGAAAAAATTCCATCGCCAAGATTAGCTTCCGTTGTTGGACATAGACCTACTACAGCGCCAGACTCTGCGACCATAGATATCTCACTTTCATTTAAATGTGTTGCATGAATAAGGCACCAACTTTCATCCACAGATACATGGTCGAATAACCACTCAATTGGTCTTTTTCCAGACCAGGCAATACAATCGTTTACCTCTTGCATTTGTTCAGAAATATGAATGTGCGTTGGACCAGTTAAATTTAACGATAACACGTGATTTAATGCGTCTTCAGGAACCGCGCGCAGTGAATGAAAGGCTACTCCAATATGTTGGTTCTGCGTGCCATTTATCTGATCAATTAGTTTACTATGAAGTTCCAAATAATCATCAACATCGTGAGAAAATCTCTTCTGACCCATATTTAGAGGCTGACCTCCAAAGCCAGATGATGTGTAAAGAACAGGCAAATGACAAAGTGCAATTCCTACATTTTTAGCAGCGGAAATTATAGCATTTGACATAGCAAGGTTATCATCTCCTTCACGGTGAAGGTAATGAAATTCGGATACGCTTATGTAACCAGCCTTCAACATTTCCATATAAAGTTGACACGCTATCACCTCAAGATCTTTAGAAGATATCTTTGCGGCAAAGCGGTACATAATATCACGCCAAGTCCAGAAGCTATCTTCCACCGAAGTTGAATATTCAGTGAGGCCTGCCATTGCTCTCTGGAATGCATGACTATGAATATTATTAATTCCAGGGAGTGCATAACCACTTATCCAGTTACTCCCTTTAACCTGATTTGGAGTAATCCTAGAAATTACCCCCTGATCATCGATATCGACAGCAACATTTTGTGCCCATCCACTAGATAAAAGTACTGATTTAAAGTTTATTCTTTTCATAGTCATCATTTCTAGATATAGTTGTATATACAACTATACATTATTGAATTCTTATACTTTGTCAAATTTTATCGAAATGGCTACACAATGAGCATTAAAATATGGATTGATGTAAATCTACTAACTATGGTGGAAGGCGATAAGCCCTTTGGTCTGCTAGAGGATGCAGCTCTAGTAACCAATAACAAACAGATTGTATGGGTTGGACACAAAAGCAATCTACCGGATCATTTTGTTGGAGAAATAATCTATTGCAAGGGCTCCTATTTGTCACCCGGTCTAATTGATTGCCATACTCACCTCATTTATGGAGGGAACCGTATCGATGAATTTGAAAAACGTTTAACTGGGGCTAGTTATGAAGAAATAGCAGCAGCTGGAGGTGGCATTTTATCTACTGTAGAAGCCACGCGTGCCGCCAGTGAAGATGACCTGGTTAGAACCGCACAAAAAAGGCTAGCGGCGTTTATGAAAGAAGGTGTAACCACCATTGAAATAAAGTCAGGTTACGGACTTGATATTGTGAATGAAATAAAAATGTTACGTGCTGCTAGGAAGCTTGGAAACATTTCAGGCATTGATGTTATACCTACATTCCTTGGTGCGCACGCACTACCACCAGAGTATTCAGGTGATCGTACTGGTTATATAAAACTCATAATTGAGGAAATGTTACCTATAATTGCAAAAGAGCAGCTTGCTGATGCAGTTGATGGTTTTTGTGAAAATATTGGTTTTACTCACCAAGAAATGGAGCAAATTTTTAAAGCCGCCACCAAACTTGGGTTTAAACTAAAGCTTCACGCCGAACAACTTTCAGATCAAAAAGGGGCAACGTTAGCAGCAAAATTTAACGCATTGTCGGCTGATCATCTAGAGTACCTTTCAACAGATAGTATTTTAGAAATGAAGAAGTCAGGCACTGTAGCTGTTTTACTTCCTGGTGCTTACTACACACTTCGCGACACCATCATTCCCCCGGTAGAGAAACTCCGCAGCGCTCAGGTTCCAATCGCCATTGGCTCAGACTGTAATCCAGGTTCTTCTCCTGTCTTGTCACTTAAGTTAATGATTAATATGGCCACTACATTATTTAGATTATCCCCTGAAGAAGCTTTAGCCGGCGTTACTCGAAATGCAGCCAAGGCTTTGGGGTTAGACGATCGTGGAATTTTAAAGAAAGGGTTAAAAGCAGATATGGTGTTATGGGATATTGAGCATCCAGCTGAACTATCTTATCAGATAGGCGGCGATCAAACCCTTATGGTCATTAAGGATGGGGATGTTACTTTTGCACGTAATAAATATAAAAGCGGTCAAAATTAAATTTGGACCACCCTGTAAAATTTCACTATTACAAGATGAAAGCCATCAGCGGATCGAGGAGCTCAAAGAGTTGCAAAGTGAGAACGCTAATTACAACTGGAACGACCACCTTAATAATCACACGCCAGAACTTAAAGAGTAAACTATCGTCAAGACCAAGTTCTTCAAGTACATCCTTGCGCTTCATGACCCAACCAACAAAAATACCTGCAAAAAGTGCGTTAACGAGCATCATCGCATTAGCAGACATATATTCAAGTATATCCATGATATTTTTACTGGCAACCGTATCACTGAAGGTAAGTAAGCGAACATCTGATAGAATATTCATGGAAAGTGCAGATACCGCAGCAAGACACCATAAACCAAGACCAACCACCAAGGACCCCTTACCACGAGTAAGAATGCCACGTTCTTCTAGATTAGAAACTGCGGGCTCAAAAAGTGATATGGTTGAAGTAACCGCAGCAAATGCAAGAAGTAAGAAAAATAGTATGCCGAATAATTGCCCAAATGGCATCTGATCAAATATAATTGGAAACGTTACAAAAACAAGATTTGGCCCAGAATCTAGCTCAAGTCCATTTGTAAATACGATGGGAAATATTGCAAAACCAGCAATCAGTGCTACGAAGGTATCAGCAAATGCTACACCGCACGCAAGCTTTGGAATACTCTCACTCTTTGGCAGATATGAACCATAAACTAACATCGTTGCACTACCCAAAGATAATGAAAAGAATGCTTGGCCGGCTGCCTCAAGAACAGTTTTGCCAGTAATTTTTGAAAAATCTGGCGTAAACATAAACTCAAATGTTTCCCTCATACCACCGTTAAATGCAGAATAAATCACCAAGGATACAAGGATTAAAAATAACATTGGCATGAGTATTTTAACAGCTTTTTCAAGGCCTAACTTCACACCTCGCGAAATAACAAATGCAGTAATTGAAAGGCTTATCGTCATCCAGAAAATAAGTGTTAATGGACTTTGTTGCATGTCCGTAAACACCTTTAAAGTCTGGCCTTCTACTAGGTTGTTAAGCTGCCCTGAAATCATGGAGTAAACATAATTAAGTGTCCATCCCGATATAACAAAATAAAACCCGAGAATACCAAGAGGCGTAAGAACGTTAATCCATCCTATACATTTCCAAAATGGTTGACTTTTTTTACCTTGTGAAAGTGCGGTAAAAGCAGAGATTGGAGGAAGCTGGTTTCTACGTCCAATGGTTAATTCTGTCATTACTAATGGAATTCCAAAAAAAGCAACAATACCTAAATAAAGAAGTACGAAGGCACCTCCGCCATTCTCCCCAACAACATAAGGAAACCTATAAATATTTCCAAGTCCGACCGCAGAGCCAATTGCCGCTAAAAGGAACGCCGTTCCCGAAGACCATTTTTCCTGAGCCACATGTGTCACCGTAATCTCTCCATTTTTCATTTATTAGTTAAAGTAGCATAACAATTCATCTCGTCCATAAAATAATTCCAAAAAATTTTATTAACGATTTTATTATTATCAGCCACAGCGAAAATGCTTAACTTTTAATAAAGATAATTCAATCTAAACCCTTTGTTTCTCAATTTAACCTAATAATAGTATAGAAAATTAATTGATCTCTATAAATCTAAGGAATGTCTGGATGATTATTTTAATATCTGAGAATTCTAGTGCTACAAAAGGTTTAGACTGATCTTAGCGTTTTGCCGCATTAGCAATTCTTAAACAAGCACGTGCGCAGATTGCTTCAACGGGCATGCCTGTAGTCTTACAGTCTTGTTCGGCATCTGAAGTGATCGACATGGCGCTTGCTAGGCGGCCAGTTGTCCATTTTGAGAGGTCCGCCTTAAAAGTGCGGGCTTCCATCACAAAAACTTTAGGGACCAGTTTACCCATTGCATCTTCGGCTGAAAAACCCTGGTCCATATATCCTCTGGCTAAATGCATGCGTTGAATTTTACGCAGCAATGACCTCAGTATAGCGATTGGATTTTCCCCACGATTAAAGGCTTTAAAGATACTATCATCAAGTTTGCGTAAATCCCCGCCAGTGGTTGCACTAATTATGTTATCAATGCTCAAAGTACCGCTATCGCCAATACAAGCGACAACATCTTCAAGACTTACTATATCGTCCTGTCTTTTTTCCGAAGGCCCCATATAAACCGCAAGCTTATTAAGTTCGCTTCTAGAAACTAAACGATCACTGCCTAAATTCAATTGTAAAAATGAGCTAGCATCAGCATCAATTGATAGATTATTTTCCCGCATAACTTCATGAATTAGTGCGTCAAGTGACGCGTGAGTATCTTCATAGCAAGCAATTGCTAAAGCATTTTTAGCTTTTTCAAAAAGCTTTCTTAACCCTGATGTAGGACGGAGATTTCCAGCTGTTATAATTATAAGACCATCTCCAATTGGGTTTTCTAGAAAAGCTTGCGCAGCCTTAGTGGCATTTTCTGAAGCACCATCGATCCTAATCACCCTCCTGCCTCCCATCATTGAAATAGCAGCGGCTTCATCAGCGAGCAGCCCTGGTTCAGATTTCAAGTTATTGGGATCAATATTAGCAACTAGAAATGGGTCTTTTAGGTCTGGCAACACTTGTTTTGCTATTTTTGATGAACGCTCCCTTACCAAACCCTCATCAGGGCCAAAAACAAGAACAGCAAGATACTGAGGGGAAAGTTTTGTAACTTGTGTATCAACATCACGGGGATAAACCTTCATTACTCCGCTCCAGCTGGGTTTTCACTTAAAAATGTGCCTATCCGCGTAATAATCTGATTTGCAACTTCTTCTGACAGACGTGAAAGAGAAGTATTACGAGCCGTCATATTAGAAAAATCAGATTGCACCAAATCATAAGTTACTATGGCCCTCGCGGTTCCGTCCATGACAACATTCTCTGAGTTTATCTCACTCAATTTAAACACTACAGTAAGCTTAAGGTTTTGAAGTGTGACAGTTTCGTCCCCACGAATTCCGTAACCTGCTTCTTCAACATCATAGTTTGCTTGGAGCAGGTATAGTGCAGGTGATTGATTAGAAGAAAGTGGGGAAATTCGTTCAATTAAATTGTTTTGCAACAACTGCGATAGACGTTCTTGTCGACCTTGCATATTTCTAATTCGATCTATCTCAATATTGGCCATTACTTGAGATAGACCTGAGCCACCTGCAGAGTTGGTTCCATACATTGGTTTAAAACCACACGACGACATAATAAGCATCAAAAAAACACCTAAGGCCATACTAATTATTTTAGAATTACGCTGCATACAGAGCCTCCGTTGTTAATGCATCAAACAACAATATTAACGATTTTATTAGGGACAACAATAATCTTTCTAATCTCTTTTTCTCCAATGGCTTTTTGGACTTTTTCAGATGCTAACGATAACGATTCCAGCAACTCCTTGTCTAAATCTTTTTCAACCTCAAGCTTATCCCGAAGTTTTCCTTGAACCTGCACAACCACAGTCACAGATGTTTTTTGCATAAGCAAAGGTTTTGCTAATGGCCATGCTGCATTAGAAGCTAGTCCTTTTTCACCAATCATTGCCCACATTTCCTCAGCCAAATGTGGCATCATTGGGGACGTCAACAATATTATTGTCTTCACCGCTTCAAAAAGCGAAAATTTATCACCCTCGCTATTATCAGAATCAAACGAAGCGATTGCGTTAGCAAACTTATAAGTTTGCGCTACTGAACTATTAAAATGAAACTCTTCAATATCTTTCCCAATTTGAGCAATTGAAACATGGGTCATACGGCGTAGCTCTTTGGCAGCCTTACTAAACTCTTTTGGCTCCAATATATTTTTCGAGGCCTTATCAATATTTCCTGTAACAGTCCGCCAGAGACGCTGGGTAAAACGCCATGCGCCCTCCACACCCTCTTCTGTCCATTCAAGGTCACGTTCTGGAGGGCTATCAGATAGCATAAACCAACGCGCCGTATCAGCACCATAGGTATTTATAATGGATGTCGGGTCAACAACATTCTTTTTAGATTTTGACATTTTAACCGAGCGACCAGCAGTAACAATTTCTCCTGTTATGCGGTGAACAAATTGACCGTCCTGCCGCCTATCTAATTCTTCTGGTAAAACCCAGTCACCATTTTTGTTTTGATAAGTTTCGTGGCAAACCATACCCTGAGTAAAAAGACCATCAAACGGTTCTTCAACATCACACAATCCAACTTCTTTCATAGCGCGAGTAAAAAACCGTGAATACAGAAGATGGAGAATAGCATGTTCAACCCCACCTACATATTGGTCAACTGGCATCCAATAATCTGCAGCTTCTTTATCAAAGGGTTTGTCCGAGTTGGGCGAAGCAAAGCGAATAAAATACCAAGAGCTATCTATAAACGTATCAAATGTATCAGTTTCCCTTTCCGCTGGTTTGCCGCAACTAGGACAATTCACATACTTCCAGGTCGGATGGTGGCTCAGAGGGTTGCCTGGCAAATCAAAGCTTACATCATCAGGTAAAACTAAAGGAAGTTCGTTTTTTGGAATAGTTACCACACCACAGTCATCACAATAAACTATAGGGATCGGCGCACCCCAATAGCGTTGACGACTTATGCCCCAATCCCGCAAGCGATAATTGGTTGTAGCTTCTCCAAAGCCACCCTCTTCTGCAAGAGAAATAATCTTTGATTTAGCATCGTTAATGGACATTCCGTTTAAGAATTCTGAATTTCCTAAAATACCTGTATCGGTGTAGGCAATATTCTCAACAACAAATTTAGCGGCAGCCTTACCTTTCGGAATAACAACTGCCTTAACATCAAGGTCATATTTTCTAGCAAAATCAAGATCCCGCTGGTCATGGGCTGGACAACCAAAAACTGCCCCCGTTCCGTATTCCATTAATACAAAATTAGCAACATAAACTGGCAATTCAGAGCCATCAACAAATGGATGGCACATACTTAGGTCAAGCTTAAAGCCTTTTTTTTCAGCTTTTTCAAGTGCCTCTTCACTCGTTCCTAGCTTACGACATTCTCCAATAAATGCCTCCAGCTTTTTATTGTTTTCAGAAAATTTTAAGGCAATTGGGTGATCGGCTGCAATAGCAATAAAGGATGCTCCAAAAATAGTATCTGGGCGGGTTGTATAAACTTTAATTTTATCCTGTGTACGGGTCCCATTAAACGTAATTTGCATCCCTTTGGATTTTCCAATCCAATTCTTTTGCATAGTCCTAACTTTTTCCGGCCACCGTTCAAGCATATCTAATTTTGCATCAAGATCATCAGCGGCATCTGTAATTTTCAAAAACCATTGACTTAACTTTTTACGTTCTACCGACGCACCACTACGCCAACCCTTACCATCGATAACTTGCTCATTGGCGAGCACAGTATTATCCACTGGGTCCCAATTGACCCAACTTGCTTTTCGGTAAACTAAACCCGCATTTAAAAAGTCAATAAACATAGCCTGTTCTTTGCCATAGTAATCAGGATCACACGTGGCTATCTCACGTGACCAATCTATCGAAAACCCTATAGATTTCATTTGCCTCTTCATATGATCAATGTTTTCATAGGTCCATTTAGCGGGATGGACCTTGTTTTCCATAGCAGCATTTTCTGCTGGCATACCAAAAGCATCCCACCCCATAGGATGAAGAACATTAAAGCCTTGCAAGCGCTTATAACGGGCGACAACATCTCCTTGGGTATAGTTTCTAACATGCCCCATATGTATGCGACCCGAAGGATATGGGAACATCTCAAGCACATAATATTTTGGCTTACTATAGTCCTCACTCACCTTGAAGGTATCGTTATCCGCCCATGCTTTTTGCCACTTTTCTTCTGTTGCACGGGCATTATAGCGTGTCATAATTTCTAATCCCAGTATATAAAAATAAGCACCCCTAACCTATTAAGTTAGCTCAAATCATGGTGCCAAAAAATTATTTATTTATTGTTTAATATTATTAAGACGTTAGCGGCGCGTTATCGCGTCGTAATAATCTAGCCTCTAATAGGATCGCAGTATTAATCTGTATTACAGCATCAGGGCGGGGCTCAATAGAAACCCAGTTTCCATCCCGAAGCATTTCTCTGTGCACATTGATATTTAATGCATCTGCGCGTAATTGTTTACCAACAATATATACGTCAACTTTAGTGCGCTCATTCGCATTCGCGGGATTAATTTTCCAGTCAGTAATAATTGTTCCACCTGCATTATCTGCAGATAACATTGGCATAAACGATAATGTATTTAAAGTAGCGCGCCAAAGATAGGCATTCACACCTATAGTATAGACTTCCTCGGCTGCTAAAATATTGTTACGAGGTTCCCCAACTTCACTTCTCTTACTGCATCCACTCATAGGAAATAAAATCAGAGCTACCAGAACCGTCAACACAATTTTCACTGAATTTTTATATTTTATTATCATTTATGTTCCATTCCATTATCCCAAATAAGATAAATATTTTACCATGCTCGCATCATGATTTTGTATACCATAAATATTACTACTGTCTAGATAAAGCGGTTTTTCTATATTGATTAATGAAATTTATTTAATTTAATGAGAAAATACAATTTTATTTACTCAAAAGATTGAATTTATATTTTAAGTCTATATACTTACGACCAAATTAACAAAAAACTTTTATGATAAAAAATATTATCTTTCAGTTGGCTTAGCAATAAAATTACACCTTACTGAATTTGTATATATAAATGAAGTGCTTAGATGACAAAATACGCTGAAAAAATTCGATGTGCAATCTTAATTGGGTGCCTTACTGCTACCCTGGGGTTGACCACAGGTGCGTACGCGCAAAATCAGGTAGGCACTAATTTAACTCCTAGGGTGAGCTCTAATGAAGAATTACGAGAAGATTTTCTTCAATTTCTCAATCCGCAAGCTGAAACTGAACAATATATTCTACTGACTAACCCCAAGGAAAGGGATACACCTCTTCTCGCCTTAGGAAAAAATAGCGAGAAATCTGCCCCACTTTTACAAGTTAATCACGAATATAGATACAATCCATCAATATCATTTAATTTACCTTCTACATCACCAGCTATTGCTGGTAGCCTAAAAACTGGTCTGCTCTCTACTAGCGGACAAGGTGGATCACAATTTGTTGTTTCATTAAATCCATCGAGAAAAGAGCAGTCTCCATTCAAATCCTCTAAATCTCTTAAGCTTGTTCTAGGTTCGAGCTTTATTAACACACCCACAAATCGTTATGCTGCATTCATAAATGATGGTCTGCTTACACAGCGAGCTTACAACTTATCGCTAGGCCTAGGGTATTCAGGGTTTAGACTTGGCGCGTCATACAGTCGCAACGACTTCCTATTTTCATCCGATATGTCTGGTTTTGATTTAGGGTTTGGTTATGTAGGTGATAGTTGGTCGGCAAATTTACGCATGGGCGAATACAATAAATCCCCATCACTATTACTATCCCAAGATTATAATATATTTGACCACATTTCAGCATATGAACTTGGGGCAGCTTATAAATTATTTTCTAATGTTAGCTTAACTGGCCGATTTACTTATTACTCATATGGTATGGGTAGCGAATTTGCAGCAGTTAATGATGTACAGTCACTCATTTTCGGTACGAACTTAAGCTTTTAAAATCTAAAATCCTCTTATTGCAGCAATCCCCGCAACACCCGTACCCTTTAGCTTTTCTGCTGTAATATTATTCACCCCCCCCAGGGCATAAATAGGTACTCTAATGCCTTCACAAATTGATCTCAATCTACCCGGCCCAATCGTTAGTCCTTTATTTTTCATTGTCTCCGGGTGACTTCTAGTCTCAAAAATAGGTGCCAGTAAAATAGCATCAAGACCTTGACCGTCTAGCTCCCCCATGTCAGTCTTAGAATGACAAGACGCGGTTATAAATAATTTTGGATAGGATTTGCGTATTTTTTTTACTTCATTAATCATATGCTCGGGTAAATGAATCCCATCAGCATCAACCTTGATCGCAAGAGTTAAATCACCAGCAACTAAAAACTTGATACCTTTTAGTCTACATATATTTCTTAATGCAAAAGATAACTCAACCCTGTTTTCGTGCTCATAATCCCTAAAAATGACCATAGCACCACGAGGAAGATTTTCTATAACATCCTCGGGAAGAGGTTGGGCAATCTGATCTGTTAAAAAAATCATTCCAGGTAAGTTTTTCCAGCCACTTTGGCGGTTGAGCTCCTGTGAAATCTCTGCTAGGTTTCTTTTCATAAATTGACTTTAACTGAAGGTTTTATTGATGACCAGCAATCTGATGGATATTGAAGAAAAAATTGCCGCCGCAGCTGAACACTGTGGCCGCGTTCCAAAAGATATAACACTAGTAGCAGTGTCCAAAGTTCATATCGCAGAGACCATTCTGCCCGTACTCGAAAGTGGGCAGCGGGTCTTTGGTGAAAACAGAGTTCAGGAAGCTACTCAAAAATGGCCTGCCCTAAAAAATAGATTTGATAATGTCAAACTTCACCTTATCGGTCCCCTTCAAACCAATAAAGCCCGACAGGCCGTTCATTTATTTGATGTAATCGAAACGGTTGATCGGCCAAAACTAGCCAAAATGCTTGCCCGGATCTTTGAAGAAGAAGCAAAAAAATGTGATATTTATATTCAGATTAACACGGGGCGCGAAAAACAAAAGGCAGGTATTCTTCCGGAAAGTGCTGACAAGTTTATTACCCTCTGCCGTGATGATTTAAAACTACCGGTAAAAGGGGTAATGTGCATTCCTCCCTTTGATGAGGATAGTACGCAACATTTTAAATTATTAAAAGAAATTGCGGACCGTAATAATATCAAAAATTTGTCTATGGGTATGAGTGGTGATTTTGAAAAAGCCATAAAAAACGGTGCAACACACGTTCGTGTGGGTACAGCAATTTTTGGAACAAGACCAGGTTATTGATAGTCCTATTAGTGATAATAAAAATATCGAAAATACTACTTATTTATGCCTATTAGATCAAAAAAGAAGGCATATTCGAGTGCAGTTTGTTTATAACGTTTAAAGCGCCCTGATGCACCACCATGCCCTGCTTCCATATCTGTTTCAAATATGAGCGTATTATTGTCAGTTTTATATTCACGTAACTTAGCCACCCACTTCATAGGCTCAAAATATTGTACCTGGCTGTCCCAAAGGCCAGTAGTGACTAAAATATTTGGATAATCTTTTCTGTCTATTTGATCATAGGGAGAATATGAAAGCATGTAATCATAATATTCTTTCTTAGCTGGATCACCCCACTCATTCCATTCACCAGTAGTAAGTGGGATCGATACATCAAGCATGGTAGTAACCACATCCACAAAAGGCACATGGGCACCAACACCAATATATAGTTCTGGTGCCATATTAAGTACACCGCCCATCAAAAGACCTCCCGCGCTTCCACCCATTGCATAAATTTTATTTGGATGAGCGTATTTTTTCTTAGCAAGACCTTTTGTTACGTCAATAAAGTCTAAAAAACTTTTCTTTTTATTGAAAAGTTTACCGTCATCATACCAAGGGCGGCCGAGCATTTGACCGCCTCTTACGTGCGCTATAACGAATATAACACCGCGGTCCAAAAGACTAAGGCGAGCTCCGCTAAAGGACGGATCAATAGTTGCGCCGTAAGAGCCATAAGCATATTGGAAAAGTGGGTTACTTCCATCTTTCTTGAACAAATTTTTACGATAGACAATTGAAACAGGCACTTTACTATCGTCACGTGCTTCAATAAAAATACGCTCGCTACGGTAATTGATAGAAGAAAACTCTCCCATGACCTTATCTTGCTTAAGTAATTTTCGCTCTCCATTGATGAGTTTATATTCGTAAACACTGGGTGGGGTCGTCAAGGAACTATAGTCAATACGTACAACGTCACTACTAACTTCCGGATTATCAGCTATGCGAATACTAAATACCGGATCGTCAAACTTTAATTCTAAAATTTTACCCGTATTAAACAATAAAACTTTAATACGATTTTCACCGTTTTCCTTTTCCTTAATCACTGCTGCATTTTTAAAAATAGTGAAGTCTTGAAGATAAACTCCTTCCCGATGTTCAATAACTGGCTGCCAACTACTTTTATCAGATGTTGTGTCTTTATTGACCCTCATAAGGCGAAAGTTTTTTGCTTGCCAATTAGTATGAATGTAATAATAATCACCTAGTTTTTCTATTGTATATTCATGATTATCTTCAATTTTTAGGAATGGTACAAAGCTATCTAGCGGACTTCTAGCATTTAAAATAGACACACCAGATTTAGCCGTGCTGTTATGATGAATAAAAATTACTGAACCATCACGAGATTTAGAAAGTGTGGTATAAAAGGTATCATCGTTCTCGCGATAAACCAGGATGTCTTGACACTGATCTGTGCCAAGCTTGTGACGATATACTTCCTGACCAAGCAGTGTTTGAACATCTTTTTTAATATAAAAAACATGTTCATTATCGCTGGCCCAGATAGCCGCTCCATCTGTATTAATAAGCTTATCTGGATAAAAATTACCTGTTTCTAAGTTTTTGAATTCGAGAGTATAGAGACGACGACTAACAGTATCCGTTCCGAAGGCTATGAGCATGTTATTATTGGAAACGGTATAACCACTTAAATCAAAGTAACCATTGCCTTCTGCCATTTCATTGACATTAAATAATAATTCACTTTTTTTTTCACCATCTTTCCAACGAATATAGACCGGGTATTCAACCTCTCCGTCAAATTTCGATTGATACCAATATCCCCTAATATTTATTGGAACGCTGCTATCATCTTTTTGCACCCTTCCAACTATTTCATCATAAAGTATTTTTTGAAAACCTTCAGTGTGTTTCATTTTTGCCTTTAAATAATCATTCTCGGCCTCAAGTTGAGCAAGAATTTCTAAATCCTTACGCTTGTCATCGCGCATCCAGTAATAGTCATCGACCCGCTTATGACCGTGAATTTCCATTTCAAAGGGAACTTTTTTGGCGACGGGAGCCAAAATTTTATTTATCATTTTGCTTTGTTTCTCGTTATTTCAATTATTGTTATAGCCATAAGTAATAATTAACGCAAAAATGGCTGTAGATAATATCTTTTAGAAGATAATTCTTCGATTAATTTTTTGAATATAAGTAAAAAATCATAGAATGTAACTGTTATCATTAAAATTGATCTAAAAGAGCTCTCTACTCGTAAAAAAATCATTGTTGCTTATATTGGCTTGCTCTATCTACAAATTGTGTTAAAAACACAGGTAGAAAGAGGGTTTTTTTCCTTTCATTTATTTAATTGTTACTAGGAGTATTATATGTCAGATACTAAGAGGCCATTGTCTCCACATCTGCAGGTATATTCATGGAGCCTGGAAATGGCATTATCCATTTTTCATAGGGCGACCGGAGTAGCCCTAGGCGGTGGCGCTCTTCTTATAACATGGTGGATTATTGCCATAGCTACAGGCCCGGACGCATATGATCAATTTCGTACAGTAATGAGCAGTATAACTGGTAAAGTATTTTTGTTTGCTTTTACGTTTTCCCTGATGCTCCACATGTGTAATGGTATTCGTCACTTATTTTGGGACATGGGTAAAGGTTTTGATCTTGGAGACTCTCGGCGTTCCAGTAAAATGGTACTGTTTTTTTCAGTCTTTCTGACGGCCCTTTCATGGGTCATCGGCTATGGTATGATATTGGAGGTATGATATGAGTTTGCGCTCTCCTTTGGGAAAAGTACGCGGTCTTGGTTCTGCAAAGAACGGGACACATCACTGGTGGATGCAAAAAGTATCTGCAGTCGCCTTGGTCCCATTAACAATTTGGTTTGTGTCAAGTATTGTACAAATGACCCGGGCTGATTATGAGGTGGTTATTAATTGGATGAATTCTCCGATCGTTGCGGTACTTATGCTTTTATTCGTCACTACTGGTATTTATCATTTAAAGCTTGGGCTCCAGGTTATAATTGAAGATTATATTCATTCAGAAGGATCAAAAGTTTTTCTTCAGATGCTTGTTACATTTAGCTGTGTTGCGGTTGGTACCACGGCTGGTTTTTCCATATTAAAAATTGCGCTTTAAAGGTTAATTCACATGAGTAATTCATACGAAATAGAAGATCATGTCTATGACGCAATAGTGGTTGGTGCCGGCGGCGCTGGACTTCGTGCCGCTATGGGCATCGCAGAAAGTGGGCTTAAAACTGCTTGTATTTCAAAAGTTTTTCCAACAAGATCTCATACTGTTGCGGCGCAGGGTGGAATTGCAGCTTCACTTGGTAATATGGGTCCAGATAAGTGGCAATGGCATATGTATGATACTGTCAAAGGGTCTGACTGGCTTGGCGATCAGGACGCTATTGAATATATGGTGCGTGAGGCACCTAAAGCAGTTTATGAGCTTGAGCATTTTGGCGTCCCGTTCAGCCGCACCGAAGAAGGCCGCATATATCAGCGTCCTTTCGGCGGTATGACTACCGAGTTTGGAGAGGGGCCTGCTGCACAAAGAACATGTGCAGCAGCAGACCGTACGGGCCATGCTATGCTTCATTCGCTCTACCAGCAGTCGCTTAAGTATGATACAGATTTTTACGTTGAGTATTTTGCCATCGACCTCATCATGGAAAATGGAGAATGTCGCGGTGTAATTGCTCTAGATATGAACACAGGTAAACTTCATCGTTTTCGCGCTCATTCAACAACACTGGCAACGGGAGGTTATGGCCGGGCATATTTTTCTGCAACCTCCGCTCACACCTGCACAGGTGATGGTGGCGGTATGGTACAGCGTGCCGGCCTTCCGCTCCAAGACCTTGAATTTGTACAATTTCATCCGACCGGCGTTTATGGAGCCGGGGTGTTGATTACCGAAGGTGCACGCGGTGAAGGTGGTTATCTTGTAAATTCAGAAGGTGAACGTTTTATGGAGCGTTACGCTCCGTCAGCAAAAGACCTAGCCTCACGCGACGTGGTATCACGTTCAATGTCATCTGAAATACGCGAAGGTCGTGGTGTTGGCCAAGATGGTGATCATATTTATCTTCACCTTGATCATCTCGATGCTGATATCCTTGCAGAACGCTTACCTGGAATTTCAGAGTCTGCAAAAATTTTCGCAGGAGTTGATGTCAACAAAGAACCTATTCCTGTTCTTCCAACAGTTCATTATAATATGGGGGGTATCCCAACTAATTATCATGGTGAAGTACTCAATCCATCCTCCGATAACCCGGACCGTATTGTTCCTGGCCTTATGTCCATTGGGGAGGCTGCCTGCGTATCTGTTCATGGAGCGAACCGCCTTGGTTCAAACTCGCTTATAGATCTTGTGGTTTTTGGTCGTGCGGCTGCGCACCGAGTGGCAGATGTTGTTAAGGCTGGAGAGCCCCACCCTAAGCTTGCAGATGATCACGCCGACATGGCACTTTCGCGTCTTGATCGTCTTCGTTATGCAGACGGTGCAGTTTCTACTGCTACAATACGTGATAAGATGCAACGGACTATGCAAGGAAATTGCGCCGTATTTAGAACAGAAGAAATTCTCGAAGAAGGTAAAGTGAAAATTGATGAGATAGCAAACCTTCTGCCTGATATTAAAACCTTTGATCGCTCCTTAGTTTGGAATAGTGATCTAATTGAAGCAATGGAACTTGAAAATCTATTAGGCCAAGCTCAAGTCACTATGCATTCTGCTGCCAATCGCAAGGAAAGTCGAGGTGCACACATGCATGAAGATTTTTCAGATAGAAATGATAAAGAGTGGATGAAGCATACAATTGCTCACCTTAAAGACGGTAAAGTTGATATTACCTATCGTCCGGTTCATGAATATACTTTGACCGATGAAATAGACTATATTAAACCAAAGCCCCGTGTTTACTAAGAGAAGGTAGAAAAAAATGGCAGAATTTAAACTCCCTAAGAATTCCACCTATAAAAAGGGGAAAGTTTGGGCTTCCGACAGTGACATTACGAGAGTTAAACGGTTTAATATTTATCGTTGGAACGAAGATGACGGGGAAAATCCGCGGATTGATACCTATGAAATTGATTTAGATAAATGCGGCCCAATGGTGCTTGATGCTCTTATTAAAATTAAAAATGAAATTGATCCAACGCTTACCTTCCGCCGCTCATGCCGTGAAGGCGTTTGCGGATCTTGTGCTATGAACATTGGTGGTAAAAATACACTTGCCTGTACCATTGATATGGCCTCATACAAGGGTGATGTGAACATCTTCCCCCTTCCGCATATGGACGTAGTCAAAGATCTAGTTCCAGATCTAACCAATTTTTATGCCCAATATGCTTCCATTAAACCATGGATGCAAACACAAACGCCTGCCCCATCTGGTACTGAACGACTGCAAAGTCCGGAAGATAGGCTTAAGATCGACGGACTATACGAGTGTGTACTATGCGCTTGCTGTTCTGCATCATGCCCAAGTTATTGGTGGAACAGTGATAAATACCTGGGCCCTGCAGTATTACTTCAGGCCTATAGGTGGCTCGTAGACACACGTGATGAAAATACTGGAGAACGCCTAGATAATCTCGAAGATAGCTTTCGCCTATACCGTTGTCACACAATTATGAACTGTGCTAACGCCTGTCCTAAAGGGCTAAATCCAGCTAAGGCAATTGCAGAAATCAAAAAAATGATGGTTGCAAGACAAGGATAAAATACTTTTTAATAAAGAAGGCCGGCCTCTTAGCTGGCCTTCTTTTTTTCAATCTTTACTAAACTAACTTGAACAAGCCATTAAAAAGTAAATAAGTAACTTTGTTTTTTAACCCTTCTTTAGATGATCTCTACATAGAAGTTCTGCAATTTGAACAGCGTTAAGCGCTGCACCTTTTAAGAGATTATCGGATACACACCAAAGATTTAGGCCGTGCTTGACGGTTTCGTCTTTACGGATACGACTGATGTATGTAGCGAACTCACCTGTAGCATCAACAGGAGTGATATATCCACCATCTTCACGTTTATCAATAACCATAATACCTGGCGCTTCACGAAGAATGTCACGAGCTCGGGCAACAGTTATCTCCCTTTCAAACTCAAGATTGATACTCTCACTATGGCTCACAAAGACCGGGACGCGAACACATGTAGCAGTAACACGGATATCTGGATCCAAAATTTTTCCGGTTTCAGCAACCATCTTCCATTCTTCTTTAGTATCTCCATTTTTCATGAAAATATCAATATGCGGTATAACATTAAACGCTATCTGTTTTGGATAAATATTAGTCTCAACAGGATCATTAACAAAAATAGCTCGAGTTTGTGTCCATAGCTCCTCCATGGCAGCTTTACCACTTCCAGATACTGACTGGTAAGTTGAGACTACGCAGCGTTTAATTTTAACAGCATCGTGAAGTGGTTTAAGCGCTACCACCATTTGTGCCGTAGAGCAGTTGGGATTGGCTATAATATTCTTTTTAATATAGCCTCCAAGCGCACCCGGGTTTACTTCTGGCACGATTAAAGGTACGTCAGGATCCATACGAAAGTAGGAGCTATTATCTATAACAACGCACCCCGTTTTAGCAATTTTTTCGGCCCATTCTTTAGAAATAGCACCCCCAGCAGACATAAGTGCAATATCAGTATCCTTAAAGTCATAGTCATCGAGGCATTTACATTTGATCGTCGTATCACCAAAAGTTACTTCAGAACCAACTGAGCGACGTGACGCAAGTGCTACAATATCTGAGTAAGGGAATTGACGCTCATGCAATATGTTCAATATTTCACGGCCAACATTACCAGTTGCGCCAACAACGGCCACTTTATAGGACATTACTATCTCCAGTCTTATTTATTTAATTACTTAGTTTAGCCAAGGCATCTACAATATGGTTTCCCATTTCGCTTGTGGATACAAGTTTCATTCCTGACTGGTCAATATCTGCCGTACGATAATTATTTGCTAGCACCTCATTAATAGCACCCTCAACCAAATCAGCTGCGCTCGGTTCGTCGTATGTGTATCGAAGTGCCATAGCAAAACTCAGAATAGTCGCTATTGGGTTTGCTATACCTTTTCCAGCAATATCCGGCGCACTGCCGTGGACGGGTTCGTAAAGAGCACCCATACCAACTTCACCAAGTGATGCTGATGGCAACATGCCGAGAGAGCCTGTTAGCATTGCTGCAACATCACTGAGCATATCACCAAATAAATTATCCGTGACAATAACGTCAAATTGTTTAGGTGCACGAACTAATTGCATTCCACAATTATCGGCAAGCATGTGTTCAAGGCGAACATTGGGATAGTCTTTTGCAATAACCTCAAGCTCTTCTCGCCAAAGGAGTCCACTTTCCATAACATTGGATTTTTCAGATGATGTCACAAGACCATTTCTTTTTTTTGCAAGCTCAAATGCCACATGAGCAATACGATGAATTTCATAAGTTTCATAAACCTGTGTATTAACGCCACGACGCTGGCCATTACCTAAGTTTGTGATACCACGTGGCTCACCGAAATAAACCCCCCCAGTGAGTTCGCGGACAATCATAATGTCAAGACCACTTACCAGCTCTGGTTTAAGGCTGGAAGCATCAACAAGTGGTTCAAAACACATTGCTGGGCGCAGATTGGCAAAAAGATTAAGTTCTTTACGTAGCGTCAGAAGGCCGGCTTCGGGACGCTTGTCATAATCCACTCCATCCCATTTAGAGCCACCAACGGCTCCGAACATCACAGCATCCACTAGCTTAGCTTTAGCAAGAGCATCCTCGCTCAGGGGGACGCCATAATCGTCATAGGCTCGACCACCTACATGATCTTCTGAGATATCGAATTCCAGGCCTGTATTAGTGCTGAACCATGCAATGACTTTTTTTACTTCAACCATTACTTCAGGGCCGATACCATCTCCGGACAAAATTAACATACTATGTTTTTTGCTCATTACTTTTCTCTTCTTATTTATACAACCAGGGTTGTTGAATTTTTTGTTCTTTTTCAAACGCAGAAATTTTTTCCCCCCTCTCCATAGTCAAACCAATATCATCAAGACCGTTTACAAGGCAGTGTTGACGAAAAGGATCAATTTCAAAACCTATCACTTCCCCATCCGGACGGGTAATTTCAAGGTTTTCTAGATCCACCGTAAATACCGCATTTGCGCCACGTTCTGCGTCCTTTATCAAACTATCAATAATGTCCTGGGGCAGTTTGATAGGCAGTAAGCCATTTTTAAAACTATTACCATAAAAAATGTCAGCAAAGCTGGGGGCAATAATACATCTAAGACCAAAATCAGTTAAAGCCCACGGGGCATGCTCACGGCTTGACCCGCACCCAAAATTTTCCCCCGCAATTAAGATTTGTGCTCTACGATAGGCAGGCTGATTTAGTATAAAATTTTTCTGTTCCGAGCCATCATCATTATACCTAATATTAGAAAAGGCATGTTTTCCAAGTCCAGTTCTTTGAATAGTACGAAGAAAATTTTGCGGTATAATCATATCCGTATCAATATTGGTGATTGGAAGTGGGGCCGCCACTGAGCTAATTTTTGTAAATTTATCCATATCAAAGCTCCCTAATATCAGTAAGGTAACCCCTGAGGGCCGCCGCAGCTGCCATAGCTGGGCTAACTAAATGAGTACGACTTTTTGGGCCCTGACGACCTTCAAAATTACGGTTCGACGTCGAGGCACAACGCTCCTGCGGTAGAATTTTATCTGCATTCATAGCGAGGCACATTGAACATCCAGGTTCACGCCATTCAAATCCAGCATCAATAAAAATTTGATCAAGTCCTTCATGTTCAGCTTGCAATTTAACTAACCCACTTCCGGGTACAATGAGCGCCTGGACAACAATTCTACGCCCTTTAACAACGGCCGCGACGGCGCGCATGTCTTCAATGCGTCCATTTGTACAGGATCCAATAAAAACTTTATCTACTTTAATATCTGTAAGCTTTGTACCTGGCTTAAGTCCCATATAATCAAGCGCACGTTTAATAGACGCTTTTTTATCGAGACCCTTAAAATTCATAGGATCAGGAATTATTCCAGTAATTGGTAAAACATCCTCGGGACTAGTGCCCCAGGTGACTTGTGGGACTATATCAAACGCATTAATAAATACTTCATTATCATATTTGGCTTCAGGGTCAGACTTTAAACTATTCCAATATTTAACGGCTACTTCAAATTCAGCTTCTTTTGGAGCCTTTGGTTTACCTTTAATATAATCATAGGTTTTATCATCTGGCGCGATAAGTCCTGCGCGGGCACCCCCTTCGATAGCCATATTACAAACAGTCATACGACCTTCCATAGATAGGTTGGTAAAAGTTGATCCAGTAAATTCAATTACTGACCCCGTGCCTCCAGCCGTACCAATCTTTCCTATTACAGCAAGAGCAACATCTTTTGCTGTCACACCAGAACCAAGTGGACCGCTGACATCGATACGTAAATTTTTTGAACGTTTAAGAATAAGTGTTTGGGTTGCCATCACGTGTTCAACTTCTGACGTTCCAATTCCAAACGCTAGAGCACCGAAGGCACCGTGGGTTGATGTGTGACTATCACCACAGACCAATGTCGTTCCCGGAAGTGTAAAGCCTTGTTCTGGGCCAACAATATGAACAATACCCTGACGGGCGTCCATCATTGGAATATAATCAACGTTAAATTCTTTGCAATTACGCTCAAGCGCATCAAGCTGCGTTTTGCTTTCAATGCTATCAACTCGGGTTTCTCGGTCAGCTGTAGTAGGTACATTATGATCAGGAACAGCTAGAATAGTTTCCACACGACGCAAACTGCGGCCAGCAGTTCGCAGGCCCTCAAAAGCTTGAGGGCTAGTGACTTCATGAATAATGTGACGATCAATATATATCAAGCTGTTGCCACTCTGTTGTTCTTCAACAACATGGCTATCCCAGATTTTATCATATAATGTACGCGGACTTGTCATCATTATCCCCATTTTTTCTTATAATATCCCAAAAAACAAAAAGTGAGGCCCCGTTACCCGAGCCTCACTTTACTAGAGGCGCTTATAATAAAGCCTCGAAATTATTTAGACGAACAGGTCTTAATTCATAGACTTCTTATGCCAGTCTGTTTTTTCAGCAATACGAGCTTTTTTACCACGCAGGCCACGAAGGTAGTAAAGTTTCGCTCTACGAACACGGCCACGACGAATCACTTCTATGCTATCAACATTTGGTGAGTAAAGCGGGAAGACGCGTTCAACACCTTCCCCGTAAGAAATTTTTCGTACAGTGAAGGAAGAATTAAGGGCACGGTTAGAACGAGCAATACACACGCCTTCGTAGGCCTGTATACGCTCACGTTCCCCTTCAACAACCTTCACATTAACTTTAATTGTATCGCCAGGGGCAAACTCAGGGATGGTTTTACCTTCAGTGAGTTGAGCCATTTGCTCTTTTTCAATTTTTTCAATCATATTCATAATATTTTTTTCCTTGTACGGCGGCTCTTTTAAACAAGTTTGAGCCATAATTCAATATCAATCGTCACTTTTCTTATAACTAAATTTATTCCAAAGGTCTGGACGCCTGTTTTTGGTTAGTTCTTCTGACTTTAACTTACGCCATTCTTTAATTTTTTCATGATGCCCTGACGTCAAGACATTAGGTATTTTTTCACCCTCCCACTCTTGTGGTCGGGTATATTGTGGATACTCAAGTAACCCACTGGTAAAACTTTCTTCTAATAACGTATCCGGCTCTCCAATAACACCAGGAATAAGCCGCACCACAGCGTCTATAAGCATCAGAGCTGCTATTTCTCCACCAGAAAGAACAAAATCACCAAGAGAAATCTCCTGCACATTTCGCTTTTTCAATACTCGCTCATCGAGACCTTCAAACCTACCGCAAATAAGAGTTATTCCTTGGTTTTTTACAAAACTATGAACCATTTTTTGATCCATAGTTTTGCCCCGTGGTGACAAATAAATAAGCGGCCAATCTTCATTGGATGTGCCTTTAGGCCTTTTTTCTATAGCCCTGTCAATTGCATGACCCATAACATCTGCCCGCATCACCATTCCAGGTCCACCACCAGCCGGAGTATCATCAACGCTACGATGTTTATCCCTAGCATGGTCGCGAATTTGCATCACATCCATACCCCAAATTTTATTCTCTAACGCCTTACCCGCCAAGGAGAGACCAAGCGGTCCAGGAAACATTTCAGGAAAAAGAGTTAAAATCTGTGCCTGCCACATTCTTCCTATCCTTCTTGATCTACTTCAAAATCTTCGGGCGTATCATTGAAGGCATCACGGTCGATAACGATATACCCTTCCTCGATATTTACCTCTGGAACAACATTATCTGAAAAAGGATACATGCGTTTCCCTTTTTCTTTTGAAAGCTTAACCTCAACAATATCGCCAGCACCAAAGTTAAAAACTCCATCCACCCTACCAAATAAATCATCTTGTTTGTCCTTGACCAACAGTCCGATCATATCCTCAAAATAAAAATCCCTCTCATCTTCAATTTCTGGTAGGGCCGATCTTTCAATATAAAGTTTTGACCCCTTTAAAGAATCCGCCTGATTACGATCAACAACATTTTTGAGCTGAACAGCAACACCATCTTTTACATTATGAAGAATTTTTAAATCGAATTTTTTACCTTGTGGAAATTCAGACCCTATTATTGTAACAGGACCATATTTTGATATAGATTTTATATCTTCGGTAAAAACCTTAAGTCGAACAGCACCCCTTAGGCCAGCCGCACCAAAAATCGCACCTATACAAATAAGGTCCTCAAGATTATTAGTGCATTTATTTAATGGAGTTAATGCGTTCATAGTTTTTAAGCTTTTTCATCTTTCTTTTCTTCTTCAGCGGTAGGAGCTTCATCAACGACAACTTCTTTAGCTGGGGCTTCAGCAGCAGGAGCTTCATCAACGACAACTTCTTCAGCTGAGGCTTCAGCAGCGGGAGCTTCATCAACGACAACTTCTTCAGCTGGGGCTTCAGCAGCGGGAGCTTCAGCAGCTTCTTTAGCCTCTGCAGCAGCGGTAATAGCATTTTCTGCTTTTTCTTTTTGCTCTTCAATACGCTCGAGTGCTTTTGTGCCAGGCTTACCTTTATTAGGATTGGTACGCGCATCGCGTTTCAATACACCAGCGGCATCAAGAAACCTTGCAACACGGTCGGATGGTTTTGCACCCTGACCAAGCCAATGTTCAATGCGCTCAATATCAAGCTTGATACGGTCAGGATGGTCTTTCGGAAGCAATGGGTTATGCGTTCCTACTTTTTCAATATATTTACCATCACGCGGGGAGCGAGAATCCGCTACTACAACACGATAGTAAGGACGTTTTTTAGCACCGCCGCGTGCCAGTCTAATTTTAACAGCCATTTTATTTTTCCTTCAGTTTATTTAATTTGATTAATTCATATTAAGATTGTTTGCTTATTATTTTGGAAGCAAGCCTTCCATTCCTGGTGGCATAGCTCCGGGGAGAGGCATACGCCCACCTTTCTTACCTAATTTTTTCATCATAGTTGACATTTGTTTTTGCATTTTCATGAGTTTATTAACGTCCTGAACGGACGTTCCTGAGCCTGCTGCAATCCTCTTTTTTCGGGAAGCGTTCATCAACTTAGGTCGCGTACGCTCAGTTGGTGTCATACTGTTGATAATAGCTTCTTGCCGCAATAAAACTTTATCATCTAAATTAGCAGAGGCCATTTGCTTTTGCATTTTACCAAGTCCTGGAAGCATACCGAGAATACTACCCATACCACCAATTTTTTTCATTTGTTGAAGTTGGGAACGCAGATCATCAAAGTCAAACATACCCTTCTTCATTTTTTTCATCATGCGTTCCGCATCTTCAGCCTCAATGGTTTCAGACGCCTTTTCAACAAGTGAAACAACATCTCCCATACCAAGAATTCGGCTAGCTACACGCTCAGGGTGAAACTCTTCAAGGTCGTCGAGCTTCTCACCAACGCCAACAAGTTTGATCGGCTTACCTGTTACCGCACGCATACTTAGAGCAGCACCACCGCGTCCATCACCATCCATACGGGTCAGAACCACACCAGTTACGCCAATTTGACCCCCAAATTGTTCTGCAACATTAACTGCGTCCTGACCAGTAAGTGCATCAACTACCAAAAGTGTTTCGTGAGGATTTACAGCGTTTTTGACTGCCGAGACTTCAGCCATAAGTGCCTGATCAACATGAAGTCGGCCTGCGGTATCAAGCATCACTACATCAAACCCCTGAAGCTTTGCAGCGGTCATAGCACGCTTCGCAATGTCTACTGGCGTTTGACCTTTAATAATTGGCAATGTTTGGACATCTATTTGCTTTCCTAGGATCTCCAGTTGTTCCATGGCAGCCGGGCGTTGAACATCAAGGGAGGCCAAAAGTACTTTTTTGCGCTCCTTAACCTTCAGTCGTTTTGCAATTTTAGCAGTGGACGTTGTTTTACCCGAACCCTGAAGACCCACTACCAGTATGGGAACAGGTGCCGGAGCATTTAAATCAATGGTCTTAGCATCCCCGCCCAGCATCTCAACCAATTGATCATTGACTATCTTGACTACCATTTGACCTGGCGTCACAGATTTAACAACTTCTTGTCCGACAGCAGCTTTTTTTACTTTAGCAATAAAGTCTTTAACAACGGGCAGTGCAACATCAGCCTCTAATAAAGCAAGACGAACCTCACGCATAGCGGCGTCAACGTGGGTGTCACTTAGTGCACCACGTCTTTTCAGGTTATCAAATATACCGCCTAGTTTATCACTTAAACTATCAAACATATCGCTTACTTAATCCAGTTGCTTCAAAAATTTTCGAATGAATTTTAATAACAAAAACACACCAGTGGGCGAACCTTCGCTGACTGGTGGGCATCCTTGGACACATGTTATTCAACATCCATTGGTAATGGCCGGAAAATATGAGTATTTGAGAGAAGAGTCAAGTTCTTGTTTACGCATTCTTTAAAAAATGCAATAAGTTTCCTTAAATTTGAAAGAATACTCACTATTGGATCAATAAAAAATGACACTTAATCGGATTAAATTTATAGTTTTTATACAGGTAATGTTATTTATTTCTGTTGGACCCCTTCAAGCTTTTGCTGGCGTTGATGGTAGCCCCTTTGAGGGACCATATTTAGGCATTACAACATCAAAATCTACTTTTTCATCAACGATTGCCAATACTATTGTTAGCACTGCTGATAAGCCGAGCCTCTTCGGTTCCTCCACAAGTGCCACATCCAAAAATAGTTATGGTGGCGGTATATTCGCAGGCTATGGTTTAAACTATGGTCCAGTTTATACCAGCGCTGAAGCCGGGTTTATAGTTGATAAAGGCAATACTATATTAAGCAATGGCACAAATACAATTAAATTTTCGCAGAGCAATACTTTTGAACTTAATGTTCGAGCAGGGTTTCATCTAACAGAAAACGCCCTTATATTTGGCATGTTCGGTTACTCTGGTGCAAATATGAAATCTCACGGTATCGACGAACGAAGCAAGCCCACTGATGGTTTAAGCTACAATCAACGTCTGACTAGCCTACGGTATGGCGCAGGAGTAGAAGTAGCCGTATATGAAAATATATCGCTTAGAGGTGAGTATACGAGGTCAAAAGTCAGTAGTGACTTTTATCTTGATGGTTCAGATAAATTCACAATCTCACCTAAAACTTCCCGAATAATGTTCAGTGTCGTCCTACACATGTATTAATTTCGCAAATCTAAGAGAAGGTCATGGAATAAATGAATAAAATCCATGTTGGAAATTTCAACATTTTTTTAGGTGTGGTTATTTTTTTAATAATGATGTTAATACCTGCTCCCTCAACTATGAGCGAAAATGCTTGGGATGTTGCCGCGGTCACTGTTTTACTCGCATATTGGTGGTCCACAGAAGCGATTCCAGTGCCCGTTACATCGCTCTTGCCAGTTGTTTTATTTCCTATGCTCGGAGTATCTTCCATTGCCGCAGCTACAACTCCTTATGCAGCCCCAACTATATTTTTACTTTTGGGTGGATTTATTATGGCAACAGGGCTTACCAAATGGAACCTGCATCGACGAATAGCGTTGATGGTCTTGGTGAGAGTTGGCAACAACCCAACGGCCCTTATTGCCGGCTTCATGGCTGTCACCGCAATGATCTCTATGTGGATTAGCAATACAGCAAGCTCTCTAATGATGATCCCAATTGCGCTTTCAATGGCAAATGAAATCGTTAAGGAAAAAAATGAAAAAACACTTGGGTTTATTCTTTGTTTAGTACTTGGCATTGCCTATGGTGCCAATATTGGCGGCTTTGGAACACCCATTGGCACGCCCCCTAATCTGCTTGTGATAGCATTTATGAAGACAAACTACGATATTGACGTAAGTTTTTTATCTTGGATGTTCATAGGAATACCTATAGTGCTTGTCATGCTGCCAATTGCATGCCTTGTGCTGACAAAATGGGCCCACCCGTTTGACTTGACTGATAATTCTCTGGCACACGACCTGTTGCGAAGTGAGCTAGACGAAATGGGCCCAATGTCCCTACCCGAAAAAAGAATGGCCTTAATGTTTTTCTTTGTGGCCTGTGCTTGGGTATTTAGAACGCCCATACAAAAAAATCTGGAGATTTTTCTTTGGCTCAGTGATACGCTAATTGCGATCGCGGGTGCAATTATTATTTTCATAATACCTTCTGGCGTTAATAAAGTTAATAAAAGTCGCCTATTAGATTGGAAAACAGCTGAAAAACTTCCTTGGGGAGTTCTACTTCTTTTCGGTGGTGGTTTGAGCCTAGCAGCAGCTGTTCAATCAAGCGGTTTAGCCGTTTGGATAGGAAATGAACTGGCAGCAATTGCTGTTTTTGATCTTATAGTAACAATATTTATTCTTGTTACAATCGTAGTTTTTCTCACCGAGCTTACAAGCAACACCGCCACAACAGCAACCTTACTTCCTATAATGGGAGCTCTTGCTGTAGCTTCCGGACTTGACCCTATGATTTTATTTGTGCCTCTTGCAATATCCGCTAGTTGTGCATTTATGCTCCCTGTGGCAACCGGACCAAATGCAGTAGTATTTTCCAGTGGTGAAGCCACCATTCCCCAAATGGCGGGCGCTGGTTTCAAACTGAATCTTTTTGCTATCTTCGTTGTAACTGGAATAAGTTATACGTTGGTGCCAATTATTTTTGGATAATGGTTGGAATTTTTAAAGAATCGGCCCATATAGTAATCTATGAAAAACAATAAAGCGAAAGTCGTCACGTTCGGCTGCAGGCTAAATATTTACGAATCTGAAATTATTAAAGAACACGCAGAAAATGCGCGGCTTACTAATGCGTTTATTTTTAATACTTGTGCGGTTACAGCAGAGGCAACCCGTCAGGCAAAACAGTCGATTCGACGCACTCGCCGCAATAATCCTGATGCAAGTATCATCGTTACGGGTTGTGCTGCGCAAATTGATCCTCAACAATTCTCAAACATGGCGGAGGTCGATCAGGTCTTTGGTAATGAAGAAAAACTAAATGTACAAAGTTATGAAGATTTTGGAGTTTCTACGTCAGAGCGCGTTGCTGTAAATGATATCATGTCCATAAAAAAAACTGCGCCACATTTAATTGATGGTTTTGAAGAACGCTCACGAGCTTTTGTTCAGGTACAAAACGGTTGTGATCACCGTTGTACTTTTTGTATTATTCCCTACGGCCGAGGCAATAGTCGCTCTGTTCCTGCCGGCGAGGTAGTCGCTCAAATTCAAAAGTTAGTAGATAATGGCTATAAAGAAGTTATTATCACCGGCGTAGATATTACTTCTTACGGACCCGATCTTCCCGGTAATCCTACACTTGGAACTCTATGTCAACAGATCCTCAAGAGGGTTCCCGACCTGCAACGCCTGCGACTCAGCTCAATAGATAGTATTGAAACCGATGAAGCTCTATTCGAAATTATTACTAATGATCAACGTATGATGCCGCACCTTCACCTGTCACTGCAGGCTGGCGATAATATGATTCTCAAACGTATGAAAAGAAGACACACTCGCGAAGACTCAATTGAGTTTTGCAACACTGTACTTAAAGCTCGCCCAGATGTAGTTTTTGGTGCTGATATTATTGCTGGGTTTCCAACCGAAACAGAGGAAATGTTTGAAAATTCGATGCGTTTGGTAGAGGATTGCAATCTCACCTACCTCCATGTGTTTCCATATTCAGAACGCGACGGAACTCCGGCAGCAAAAATGCCACAGCTTGAACGAAGTATCCGCAAAGAGCGGGCAGCAAGATTGCGGGTGTTGGGTGAAAAAAAAGTAACTCAAGTTCTTAAAAAAACTGTCGGCAAGATAGTAAGCATCTTAATTGAGAAAAACATGAAAGATGAACAAATCTCTATTGGACATACCGAGCATTTTGCACCAATAAAATTAATTGGTATTCACGCCATAGGAGATATTGCGAAAGCTCGGGTAACGAACTTTCAAGGTGGCATACTCATTGCGGAAATTATTCAATGACGGAGAAAAAACAAAAACTGGGTTGGTTTAGTAGACTAAAGCAAGGATTAAAAAAAAGTTCAAGTGCTCTAACGGAGGGCATTACAGGAATTTTCACTAAAAAGAGGTTGGACGCATCAACGCTCGAAGAGCTGGAGGATCTACTTATTATGTCTGACCTTGGCGTAGCCGTAAGCGCTAGGGTCTGTGAACGACTAGCAAAGAACCGCTTTGATAAATCCATATCAGCTGAAGAAGTCCAGCAAGCTCTTGCCGAGGAAATAGGCGAAATAATGGAGGATGTAGCCAAACCTCTCGAGGTCAATGGTGAAAACACTCCACATGTAATACTTATTGTAGGTGTCAATGGTGCTGGAAAAACGACAACAATTGGTAAAATGGCTAAACAATTTAAAAACCAAGGTAAATCGGTGATGCTCGCCGCGGGGGATACTTTCCGGGCTGCAGCAACAGAACAGCTCCAAATTTGGGGCCAACGTAACAATGTACCAGTGGTGGTTGGCAAGGAAGGTTGCGATGCTGCGGGGCTGATCTACGATGCTATTGAAAATGCCCGCAACACCAACACAGATATTTTAATGGTTGATACCGCAGGAAGGCTCCAAAATAAGGGCTACCTAATGGATGAACTTAAAAAAATTATTCGCGTGATTAGTAAATTTGACCAAACAGCACCCCACAATACAGTGCTAATTTTAGATGCCACTACAGGCCAGAATGCTGTTTTACAAACAGAAGTCTTTCTTGAGATGGCGGGTATAACTGGAATTATTATGACAAAACTTGATGGTACTGCCCGCGGAGGGGTACTCGTGGCATGTGCTGAAAAGTTTAGGTTGCCTATACACGCCATTGGGGTTGGTGAAACTATCGACGATTTACAGCCCTTTGATGCAGCTGATTTTTCCAAGATGCTGGTTGGCGTAGACATAAATTAGAAGGAAAATAGAAGATGAATCAAATTATAAAACTTCTTATTGAGCTTGGACCACTGATTATTTTTTTCTATGCTAATAATCATTTTTCAGATGAAACTGGGGTTGGCGGATTAATACCTGCAACAAAAATATTTATGATTGCAATGCCTATATCCATGATTTGCTCAAAAATATTTCTCAAAAAAATAGCTCCCATGCTTTGGATTTCAGCTGGATTTATCAGCGTTCTAGGCGGCCTCACGATTTATTTTGATAGTGAGATATTTATTAAAATAAAACCAACTATCGTCTACCTCCTTTTTTCTAGTATATTGCTTGGGGGTTATGCTTACGGAAAACCATTTATCAAAACTTTGTTTGAGGCTGGGCTTCCGCCAATTAAAGAAATCGCTTGGTTGAAAATTAGCCGAAACTGGGGAATATATTTTATTTTTGCTGCTATGTTGAATGAATATATATGGCGAAATTACTCAAATGCCGACTGGCTCTGGGCCAAAATATGGGTGTTTATGCCCTTGAGCCTTATTTTTGCAATGTCCCAAATGCCCTTAATTATGAAGCATGTCATTGAAGAAGAAGTTGACGATATATAGATATGGGTGTTGTTGATAAATCTTTTTTTTTAACTTTTAAGGTGACTTAATTAATTTTTCAAGTTCTTTCCTTATGATTTCTTGTTGTTCTTTTGGTGCATTTGTCAAAGCACTCTTCATGGCAGTAATAGCATCTGGTTTTTGACCAAGAACCATATATGCTCGTGAAAGACGCAGCCAACCCTCGATATTACCAGGGTTTTGCGTCTGTTTATCCGCAAGCTGTAATACCATCTGATAAATAAGTTCTGCCTGTTCACCCTCATCCATATTCTGAATTGTCTCTACTTGTTCGCTAGTGATTGATGGCGCTCTTGTCTCAGGAAGGCCTTGAGCCAAACCCAATTCCATCGCTGCTTTATTCGCCCAATAATCCACCAGCGGCTTAAGTGGACTTTGTTCTTCAAGTCCTCTGCTTATTTCAAGCCAATTACGATAGGCAACTTCTATATCTCCTGCCTGATAATCTGCAAGCGCAAAATAATACTTAGGGCCTGGATGTGTCGGTTGTGTTTTTGCAGCCTTATTCAAAACAACAAGAGCTGCCGGAGTTACTTTTTCCTTGGCCGCAACAATTAGACTTTCACCATACATAAGTTGAAGGTCAAAGCTTTTTGGATCAATAACTTGAGCTTGATAAAGAGCTTTAGCCGCTGATTGAAAGTTCCCTAAACTCATTTCTAAACGAGAAAGATAAACAAGACCCTCAATATCAGGGGCTTTGCTAGCAAGCTGAGTGACTAGACGTTCACGAAGTTTAATTTTGTTTTTATAATCTTCTGCCTGATCTCCTTCCAAGCGCGCTTTTTCAGCAAGGCTTCTCGGGTAATCCGGCATAGATGGCGTCCCAAGCACTGAATAAAGTGCAATTGACATCAAAAGAAACATCAACATAGAAATGGTAAACAAACTATTTGGAGCCTCCTCTATAATTACTCCTTCTTCATTTGATGCTGCTGATAAAATTCGTCTTTCTATTTCTATTCGGGATCTTTTGGCTTCAACTTCGCTCAAAAGGTCAAGTTTAAAATTATTTTCTAACTCTTTTAGTTGTTCAGTATAGACTGATATATCCGGCTTTCTTTGCTCTGTCACCACAGCCTTTTTGTAATAAGGAATAAGCAGGACAAGAACGGCAACAAAACAAAAAATTATGAGGGGAATAAGGTACATCAATCATCAGCCCTTTCATCAAGCAGCACTCTTAGTCGTTTTTCTTCTTCCTTATTAAGTGGTGGCGAGACTGCTAAAGATTTTCTATGCGATTGATTACGGTAAATAACAAAAAAGCCAATAAGAAGTAAAAGTACCGGCGATAACCATAAAATTATCGTCGTCCTATCAAATGGGGGTTTTAAGAGCACCCAATCACCGTAACGTTTGGTCATAAAAAATAGGACCTCTTTATCGGTATCTCCTGCCGTTATTCTTTCCCTAACAATTTCACGAAGGTCTTTGGCAAGCGGAGCATCACTGTCAACGATCGATTGGTTTTGACAAACTAAACATCGTAGTTTTTTCATAATTTCTTGGGCTCTTATCTCTGAAGCTGGGTCTGCAAGTTGCTTTTCATCAACCCCAACGGCATGCACGGCAAATGTTATAAATATAAATAAGGTAATGCTTAAAAAAACTCTCATTCCCCCATCCTTTTAATTATAGGCAAGAACTTATCTTCAAAGTCCATTTCGTGAATGGGGCCCGCATGCTTGTAACGAATAATTCCGTCTTGAATGACATAAGTTTCCGGCACTCCGTAAACACCAAAATTAATGGCGACACGACCATCTTTATCAGCGGCTATTTTATAATAAGGATTACCTTGTTCTTTAATGAAGCGATTGGTGTCACGAGCTTTATCCTTATAGCTGATACCATAAATTTTATAGCCTTGATTTTTGAGTTCCATCAAAAACGGATGCTCCACATAACATGGGGCACACCATGAAGCAAAAAAGTTAATAATGATGACTTCTTCCTCGGCTTTTACGTCAGTCGATGAAAAACCAAGGCTTTCACCACCAACTATTGGCAGCGAAAATTCAGGAATAGGATCATTAATAAGTTCGGATGGAATATTACCTGGGTTTAAACTAAGCCCAGTAAAAAGTGCCAGAGAAATAAAACAAAAGATAGCGAACGGGACAAATTTTTTCATCTAATTTATCTTTTTCTTTGCAGCACCCATTCGAAAGCGTCTATCACTTAATGAAATAAACCCTCCAAAAACCATAACTACGACACCACCCCAAAGCCAGGTTTGCAAAGGCTTATAGTATAGCCGCACCGCCCATTGATCATAAGTTTTATTATTAGCTTCCCCTATGACTATAAATAAATCACCCATAAGGGTGCTGTATATTGCAGCTTCCGTTGTTGGCATTGGAGGGGTAGAAAAAAGACGGGCTTCTGGTTCCAGGGTAGCCACAATTTTACCATTTTTCCTGATATCAAACGCCCCCCTTACCGCCGTATAATTGGGTCCAATAATACCGTTTGTATCCCTAAAGTTTACATCATAGCCACCGATATTAATTTCGTCCTCATAAGCCATAATTTTTTGCTGCTCAGTGCCCCAATAAGAAGAGCCGGCCATACCCAGCACCGCAATCGCAAGGCCAAGATGACCAAAGCTCATCCCCACAGAAGCTCTTGGTTGACGCCTTATCCGCTTCATAGCATTTACCTTAAAGAGTTTGACTCTATCAGCCCATTCATAAAATGTTGCCGCCATAAGCCACAATCCAAGGCCAAGCCAAACCGCTGCCATTATTTCACCCCCACCTAGCATATAAAAGAAGGCAAGCGCTGCAACCAGTGATGTAGCAAATACAAATCCAAGCCTTGAAACTATACCTGCCAGGTCTGCCCGTTTCCAACTTGCAGAAGGGCCAAGGCCCATTACCAAAAGAAGAGGTATCATTAAAAAGCCAAATGCAAGGTTAAAAAATGGCGGACCCACTGTAATTTTATCACCAGTAAGGGCATCACGTAAAAGTGGATAAAGAGTACCAAACATTACGACCATCGCTGCTACAGAAAGCAGTAAATTATTAATTACTAGCATGCTTTCTCTGCTAATGGGTGCAAACAAGCCACCAGCTTGCAGTTTATCAGCCCTAAGTGCAAAGAGGAGTAAGCTACCTCCTATAACTAGGAAAAGAAATGCGAGAATAAAAACACCGCGCTCAGGGTCAGTCGCAAATGCATGAACGGATGTCAAAACACCACTTCGAACAATGAACGTACCAAGCAGGCTAAATGAAAACGCAATGATAGCTAGTAATATAGTCCAAGCCTTAAGTGTATCACGTTTTTCCACAACAATTGCCGAATGAAGAAGCGCCGTAGCCACTAACCACGGCATAAAGGATGCGTTTTCAACTGGGTCCCAAAACCACCACCCGCCCCAACCTAATTCATAGTAAGCCCACCATGATCCAAGCGTAATCCCAGCAGTAAGAAAACACCATGCTAGTAGGGTCCAAGGTCGAACCCAACGCGCCCAGGCCGCATCAACACGACCCTCAATCAGCGCGCCAACAGCGAAGGAAAATGTGACCGAAAGACCCACGTAACCGAGATAAAGAAGGGGTGGATGAAAAGCTAGCCCAGGATCCTGCAATAGCGGATTAAGGCCACTGCCTTCCATAGGGAATGGATAGAGGCGCTCAAATGGGTTAGATGTCAGAAGTAAAAATAGATAAAAGCCCAGCCCAATCAATGCTTGGATGCTTAGAACTTTAACGTATAAGGTTTTTGGTAATTTTCGGCCAAAAAAAGCAACGGCTGCCCCATATAGGGCAAGTATGAGCGCCCATAATAAAATTGAGCCTTCATGGTTACCCCACGTCGCTGAAACTTTATAAAGCATCGGTTTTAGCGTGTGAGAATTTTTAGCTACATTAACTACCGAGAAATCAGAAACAATAAATGCATGCATTAATGCACCAAAGGCTATACTAACAAAGAAAAATTGCCCATATGCAGTCGGGGCCGATAGTCTCATCAAGCGGCCACGTCCTGTCAGTGCACCGTAAAGCGGAAAGATTCCTTGCACTAACGATAAAGTACATGCCAAAATAAGTGCATAATGACCAGATTCAACTATCATATATTTTCTTCTTCCCCGTCAGAATATTGAAAAACACCACGTTTCTTGAGACTTTCAATTACTTCCTTAGGCATATAATTTTCATCATGTTTAGCCAGCACCTCTGTTGCAAAAAAAGGTCCAGAATTATTAATCTCACCCTCAACAACCACACCTTGTCCTTCGCGAAACAAGTCAGGAAGGGATCCCTTATAAATAACCTTTACAGTTTCATTGCCATCAGTAATATCAAACCGGTAAGTGAGGCCGTCCTCGTCTTTAAAGAAACTTTCTTCAACAACAAGTCCACCAAGGCGAACACGTTGACCATCAGAAAGATTACTTTCTGCAAGGTCAGATGGATCAAGAAACAGACTTATGCTGTCTTGAAGGGCGGTAAGTACAAGTCCGACCGCCAAGAGCAAAATGGTCATTGAGGTAAGGAGTAAATAAAATCTTTTTGTCTTACGTTTTCCAGCACGAGTATTTGCCATGACGCGCTAATCCTATTATTCGTTTATTGAGAGCTTTTCTTTCAGCTCATTATATTTTTTTACATCGGTTCTTTTATTTTTCCAACTCGAAAAGCCGTAAATTCCAAGTAAAATTATGACTGCACCATAGCACGGCCAGACAAAAATTCCATATTCACCCATCATCCTTCTCCTCCATCATTCTAATCTGGAGCCCCCTAATCTGGCGATTGATAATTTGGCTCTCAATACGCAACAACAGCACGGTGACAAAATAAAAGTTAAAGGCGACTATACATATTAATAATGGCCATAACATGTCAGGATGAATGCTTGCACCACCACTTTTCATAATGCTGGCTGGTTGATGAAGCGTATTCCACCAGTCCACAGAAAATTTAATAATTGGAAGATTAACTGCGCCGACAAGAGCTACTATTGCAGCTACTCGGGCTGCTTTTGCGCGATCATCGATGGCTCCCCACACCGCCATATATCCAAAATAAAGGAATAATAAAACCAGTTCTGATGTCAAGCGCGCATCCCAAATCCAGTATGTGCCCCACATAGGTTTTCCCCAAAGACTACCAGTAAATAGCGCAAGAACTGTAAAAATTGCTCCAATTGGTGCAGCGGCCCGAGCAGACTGATCTGCCAGTGGATGTTTCCAGATGATCCCGACGGCACTAGCTACGGCCATAAAACCATAACAAAAAATCGACATATAAGATGACGGCACATGTACAAAAATAATTCGGTAAGCACTGCCCATCTGGTAATCTTCAGGAGCAATAAAAAGGCCCCAATAAAGGCCAACAACCATTGATGTCACAGTGACAAAAAAGCACCATGGCATGATCGCTCTAGAGATCCGTAAGAAACGGGCTGGGTTCGCTAACTTATGCATAACCCTGATTTATCCCTTTCGCGGTTCATAATCAAGAATTAGTCAAAAAAATCGACATAGATGCCACTTTTTAGCCTTTTTATTTTATTAACCTTTATTATCCATACTTCCAAATCAGCCAACCCCAAGAGTTCCTAATGCTATGCACTTAAAAATAATTAGAAAACCGCTAAAGCTTATTGCTGGCAGTGTGTTGTTTATTATTGGGGTAATTACCGCCCCAGCCCCCCTACCTATCGGCCAGTTTTTTGCCCTTGTTGGGCTAAGCCTTCTCATTTCAGAAAGCTCTTGGGTGAAGGTCAGAATACAAAGACTTCGTCGCCGTGTTCCCTTCATCGGTCAGCAACTTCAACGCGTGCGGCCACATTTACCTAAGTTTCTTAAAAAAGTGATCGACGATACTGACCCTGGTAATCTAAAAGAGTAATTTCAACAAGAAGCCTTATGCAGTCAAGGGGAAGGAGAAAATACTGTATTAATCTAAAGCTAACCTTACGGCTGCAGCTGAAACCCAAGGAGTTATTGCAAGGCTAAAAAGGGTGACCGCCGCAAGAAAAAGAAGCGATGCATTGCTGCCAATACCACTAATCCCTGCATCTACTGCCATCACACCAAAAATTAATACTGGAACATAAAGCGGCAATATTAGAAGAGATAGAAGTACACCACCTCTTTTTAGAGATACGGTGAGCGAAGCTCCGATAGTACCAATTAGTGAGAGCGCTGGCGTACCAATCAGCATAGCATAAATCAACGGTAAAAGAGCCGCATCATTCATATTTAAAAGTACAGCAAGAACGGGGGTTGTTAGTATTAGTGGGAGTGAGGTTGTTAACCAATGAGCAAGCGATTTTCCAATTACTATAAGCTCGAGCGGCAAGCGACTTAATGCGTATTGATCAAGGGTGCCGTCTTCGTAGTCTGCCTGGAAAATTCTGTCCAGTGAAAGAAGACAAGCAAGAAGTGCCGCTACCCAGATTACTCCAACAGCAATACGAGCAAGAACACTCTGCTCAGGGCCAACACCAAGTGGAAAAAGAGTAACCACTATAATAAAGAATGCCACAACCATGCTACTAGTACTGCCACCCTGCCAACCTATTTTAATGTCGCGTTTTACGACTGACCAAAAATGGGTATTCATGACCAATCATCTCCCGAAGAAGAGAGCGATACGGAAAACTTTGTAACGTCGAAATTTTTAACCATCTCATCTTTAATTCTCAAATTATCGTGCGTTGCACAAATAATCATGCCCCCACCCGCCAAGTGCTTTTCCATAGCAATTGATAAATAATCTAACCCTTGATCATCAATACCAACAGTAGGCTCGTCGTATAGCCAAAGAGCTGCAGGATGGCAAAGTGACCTCGCAAGAGCTACGCGTCGAGCTTGACCAGATGAGAGGTATCGAACCGGCGTATCTCTAAGGTAGTCGATACCCATTTGGTTGAGGGAGTATAATATTTTATTTTGACATCCCCATAAGTCAGCCCAAAATTTAATATTTTCAAGCACCGTAAATTCAGATTTGAGAGCATTTTTGTGGCTAAGGTAGCAAATATTTCTAGCAATCCACTCTCTGTTGCCCATTACAGAAATTCCATCTGATAAGACGTCACCTTCTTCAATATCAATGAGGCCAGCAAGTGTTTTTAAAAGCGTGGATTTTCCCGATCCATTGGGACCAATTAACTTTAAGAGCAACCCCGATATTAGATTAAAGCCAAGACCACGAAGCACTGACCTGTCTCCGCGCTTTATGGATAAATTTAAAACTGAAAAGGTATCTATTTTTTCCACTTGACCCTACTGCTATAGCTTTTATTTCTAAAAAGCTATAGCAGTATATAGGCGTGTTGAGAAGCCCTCAGTTTAGCTATAAAACTTTTTTGAAATATCGCGGGCCCATATAAGAATTCCAGATGCAATTGTAAAAAAGCTAGTACCAACTAAAATTGATATCAATTCATTGCTTTCTAAACCGCCTTTTGCACCAGACGCAAACACATAAAAGGTTGCAACCATCAAGCTTATCAGAAGATTTTTACCGTTTAAAAAACTCCTAATTAATACGCTTTTTGTTTTTTGTTCTAGAATCATAATATTTACTCCTCACAATTTTAACAATGTTATGAAAATAAATATTGAACAAATTTTTGGCATTTTTTTGGCAAGAATAAGGTCTTTTTCAGGTAGTCAAAGGCAGGAGCGCCTTATTTTAAAAAATAATTAACTTTTATGACCACCAAAAAGGCGCTTTTTTCTTGAGTTTTAGATAAATTTACGCCAAAACATGCGATATAAAAAAATCCGAATAAATACAAGGAGTTTACTAGTGGCAACTGTAGGTCAAGATACCCTGAATACGCGCCGCACGCTTAACGTGGGCGAAAAAGAATATGATTATTATTCTTTATCTGAGGTAGAAAAAAAACTAGGTGATATATCTCGCCTTCCATACTCGATGAAAGTGTTACTTGAAAACCTTCTGCGCTATGAAGATGGGGTTACTGTTTCAACGGATGATATTAAGGCCATTATTGACTGGCAAAAAGAAAAGCGCATGAATCGTGAAATTCAGTACCGCCCAGCGCGCGTTCTCATGCAAGACTTCACCGGCGTTCCAGCCGTAGTCGACCTTGCCGCCATGCGAAACGCAGTTCAAGAGCTTGGTGGAAACCCCGATCAAATAAATCCACTTAGCCCCGTTGATCTTGTAATTGATCACAGTGTAATGGTTGATAATTTTGGTGATAACAAAGCGTTTCAAAAAAATGTAGATCTCGAAATGTCTCGCAACAACGAACGTTATCAATTTCTACGTTGGGGCCAGAATAGCTTTGACAATTTCAGCGCTGTACCGCCTGGCACTGGTATCTGCCATCAGGTAAACTTAGAGTATCTTGCAAAAACCGTATGGACAGCAAACGTTGACGGTAAAACGGTTGCCTTTCCTGATACTTGTGTTGGCACTGACAGTCACACAACGATGGTCAATGGGCTTGCAGTTCTTGGTTGGGGTGTTGGCGGTATAGAGGCGGAGGCCGCAATGCTTGGCCAGCCAGTATCAATGCTGATCCCAGAAGTTGTCGGCTTCAAGCTTCTTGGTAAAACCCAAGAGGGAATAACTGCTACCGACATCGTTCTTACCGTTGTTGAAATGCTCCGTAAACACGGTGTAGTTGGTAAATTTGTTGAATTTTATGGGAATGGTCTTGATGAAATGACCCTTGCCGACCAGGCAACAATCGCAAATATGGCCCCCGAATATGGGGCAACATGTGGCTTCTTTCCTGTGTCAGCTGCAACACTTGAATATCTTGAATTTACCGGCCGTGATGACGACAGCCTTGCTCTTGTTGAGGCATATGCAAAAGAACAGGGTATGTGGCGTGATGCATCAACGCCTGACCCTGAATACACTTCTAGTCTTGAGTTGAATCTTTCGACTGTAGAACCTAGTCTTGCCGGTCCAAGCCGACCGCAAGACCGCGTATCATTAGGTAATGCAACTAATGCCTTTAACGAAGTTCTTGAAGTGCGTGGGAAAAGTGAAGAAAAAGAGAAAGCCTACACTGTTAAAGGTAAAGAATTTAAAATTCATCATGGTGACGTTCTGATTGCGGCGATTACATCATGTACCAACACATCAAACCCAAGTGTTCTTATGGCTGCTGGTTTAGTAGCAAAGAAAGCAAATGAACTTGGTCTTAAGTCAAAGCCTTGGGTCAAAACTTCACTTGCTCCAGGATCACAAGTCGTAACAGACTACCTTGATAAAGCCGGCCTTACCCCACACCTTGATGCTCTTGGATTCGACCTTGTCGGTTACGGATGCACAACATGCATTGGTAACTCTGGTCCACTTGCGGATGAACTACGTGACACAATTAATGATAATGAAATGATTTGTGCGTCGGTTCTTTCAGGAAATCGTAACTTTGAAGGTCGCGTAAGTCAGGATCTTAAAACATCTTACCTTGCCTCGCCCCCACTAGTTGTGGCTTATGCTATTGCTGGCTCCCTGCAGGTTGACATCACCAAAGATCCTCTCGGTCAGGATCAAAATGGAAACGATGTTTACCTAAAAGACCTATGGCCAAGTAACTCAGAAATTGAAGAAACAATTCGTGCATCGCTTACCCGGGAAATGTTTGTAGAACGGTACAAAGACGTTTTTTCTGGAACAGAACAATGGCAAGCTATCAAATTTCCTGAGGGTGAGACCTATGCCTGGGACAATAGCAGCACATATATTCAACATCCTCCCTATTTTCAGGGCATGACTATGAAAACCATAAATATATCGGATATTAAAGGTGCTAACCTTCTTGCACTTTTAGGTGACAGTATAACAACCGACCATATTTCACCGGCCGGTGCTATAAAAGCTGATAGCCCCGCAGGAAAGTATCTCTCTGAAAATGGAGTGGAGCGAATCGACTTTAATTCATATGGCTCCCGACGTGGTAATCACCAAGTGATGATGCGTGGCACATTTGCCAATGTCAGACTACGTAACCTTATGGCTCCCGGCACTGAAGGCGGTATAACAACGTATATACCAACAGGCGAGCAGATGAGCATATATGATGCCTCTATGAAATATCAGGATGCTGGTACGGCCCTAGTCGTAGTTGGCGGTAAGGAATACGGAACTGGATCATCACGTGACTGGGCTGCTAAAGGCACAAACCTTCTTGGAGTTAAAGCAGTAATCGTCGAAAGCTTTGAACGTATTCACCGTTCAAATCTCGTCGGAATGGGTGTCCTTCCTCTCCAGTTTAAAGGTAGTGATAGCCGTGAAAGCCTTGGTCTTTTAGGTACTGAAACCTTTGATATTGTAGGTATTGCGGACGGCATAATTCCGCAGCAAGATATAAATGTTTCTATTACTTACGCGGATGGTTCGATCAAAAAAATCATAGTTCTCAGTAGGATTGATACGGCAAATGAAGTAGAATACTATAAAAGTGGTGGTATTCTTCATTACGTACTTCGCAATCTTGCCTCACAATAAGCTCATTAATTAATCTAGCCAAAACTAAAAAAGACGGATTGTAATTTACTACAATCCGTCTTTTAATTTATTATTTCTCTTATTTAACTAAAACTGTTAGTCATTATTAGTGAGAGCCGTGACGCGAAAGCAACTGGATCATCCGGAAGGTCTCCTTCCATAATACGCGCTTGATCTAGTAGAATTTGTGATGCATCCTTAAGGGCCGCTACTGAATTTTTCTTGGTTGCTGCAGCCGCCAAAGTTTTTATTAATGAGTTTTCTGCATTAATTTCCATCACCCGCGTACTTGCCCCCCCGTCAAGCTTGTTATGCATTTTAAGTATACGTTCCATATGCATGTCCATGTCGTTATCGTCCGCGACCAGACAGACCGCACTATCCGTTAGACGATTTGATATACGAACATCTTTGACTGCTTCGCCAAGATTTGTTTTAATAACAGCAATTAGTGCTTCTATCTCAGGTGTGTTTGCTTTCTTCTCATCATCCTTCTTATCATCAAGGTCAGCAGCCCCGCGAGTTACTGAACCAAATTTTTTACCATCAAATTCCGGCACCATTTGCATCCAAAACTCGTCAACAGGATCCGTGAGATAAAGAACTTCAATATTTTTTGCTTTAAAGCCTTCTAATTGAGGAGAACGTTTAGCTGCCAAAAGACTGTCACCAGTAATATAATAAATTGTATCTTGGCCTTCACCCATACGAGAAACATAACCTTCAAGGCTTGTCAGCTCTTCATCCGCAGTTGAGTGAAACCGTGATATTTTTAAAATCTGATCTCTTCGAGCAAAATCCTCATAAATACCTTCCTTAAGAACGGCGCCAAAGTTATTCCAAAAATCATTATAACCCTTCACATCTTTTTTAGCTTTTTTCTCAAGATCAGTAAGTATCCTTTTGGTTACTGCCCCTGATATACTCGTCATAACAGGGTTATTTTGTAGCATTTCGCGGCTTATATTAAGAGGCAGGTCCTCGCTATCTATCACACCCCTCATAAACCTAAGATAACCCGGCAGCAGATCCTCACAATCTTCAGTTATAAAGACACGTTTAACATATAGCTTTACTTTCGGCTTGCGTGATGGCTCAAATAAATCTGCAGGTTGCTGGCTCGGAATAAATAGGAGCACTGTATACTCAATTTTACCCTCCGCACGGTAATGTATCGTTGTTGCAGGTTCATCAAAGGAATGAGCCACATGGTGATAAAATTCTTTATACTGATCATCCGTGATATCAGACTTTGACCTTGCCCAAAGAGCTGTTCCGTCATTAACCTTTTCTGATACTTCTTTTTCTTCAGCCTTATCATCATCGTTTTTACTTATCAATGTAATAGGTAATGTAATGTGGTCACTATAAGTTTTTATAATATTCTTAAGCCGCATAACTTCGAGAAATTCAGTCGCATCATCTTTGATGTGCAGAGTGACCTGAGTTCCTGAACAATCTTTTTTAGCATCGGAAATTGTATACTCACCAATACCATCTGAAATCCACGCCCAGGCTTTTTTACTACCCGCTTTGCGACTAATAACCTCAACTTTATCAGCAACCATAAAGACAGAATAAAAACCAACACCAAATTGACCAATTAGATTAGTATCTGATTTTTCATCTCCAGACATATTGTCAACAAAGGCTGATGTGCCACTTCTAGCAATCGTTCCCAAATGAGAAATAAGGTCTTTCTTATTCATCCCAATTCCATTATCAGAAATAGTCAGCGTCTTAGTATCTTTATCAAGCCGAATATCGATAGCAAAGTCACTGGTACCGTCTAAAAGTTTTTCATTAGTCAAACCTTCATAACGCAGTTTATCGCATGCATCCGATGCGTTTGAAATTAGTTCCCTAAGGAAAATTTCGCGTTCACTATAAACAGAGTGGACCATCATATGTAATAGGCGCGAAACCTCCGCTTCAAATCCGTGTTTTTCACTTTTCATTTTAAGGTTATCCTGAAATTGTTATCTTATAATCTGAGATATGGCGCGTTTGTTCATTATTTCAAGGCTTTGAGCCTGAATAAAAAAAATTTAATCAATCTTTTTTTCCTATTGGCACAATCTGTTAAAAAGTTAACCCGCGCAAATAAGCCAATATGCAACGTACTCACCTAACTCCAACCATTTTTTTAGCTTGTTTCACAAGCCTGTAAAATAGTGGACCGTATAAAGAATGGTTCTCGTATGTGGGTGCGCAGCCACCTATAAGAAATAGTTATAAAATCATATTGAAAAAGGAAAATGATTGCATGAAATATTGAAATAGAGATTTCAATATTCGATAATGCCTCATTTATATTGCAGCTTAGCTGAGGTTCAGGAAGAGCCCAGATAAAATTGCAGCCAGTAGAGAAAATATTGCTGGGTGAGGGAGAGGGGAAATGGTCCGCAATATCCAAACACTGGCTGCTAGGGAATAATATTATCCAACTTAAGGGTCAATTAAGGCAGATTTATGGAGGAAATAAGGTCATTTTATGTCAATTTTAGTTGCAATCACTTTCTCCGCACCGCAATATAAAAATAATGACGGATCAATCAACTATAATTCCATTTCATGCCGCTCATAAAAATCGGACTACCTTTCCTTCTATATTTTTTGAGCGAGCAGAGTTTGATGAAATATTAAACGTCTACGGCAAAATGGTTGCTTCAGGGCACTGGAAAGATTATGCCATTTCCGCCAGCAAGGGCGTTGCCATATTTGCGGCATTTCACAAGGCAAGTGAGCGGCCTGTTTTTCGTATTACCAAAACCCCTGCCCTCAAGCACAAACAAGGCTCTTTCTCCATCCTCTCAAGCCAAGGTCAAATTCTTAAGCGCGGGCAAGACCTCCGCCAAACTCTTAGATATTTCGATAAAAAATTGATAAAAATTGTTAAATAATTAGCGACCCTTAAGTCGCCTTGGTGGTTTAATAACTGTGGCACGGCCATCCATATCGGGGTCAGTCTCTGGAAAATCAAGTGTCTGATGCAGCCCGCGACTTTCAGTGCGACTTAGGGCTGACCGTACTATTAAATCCGAAACTGTTACTAGGTTACGAAGTTCGAGAAGGTCCGGACTTATGCGAAAATAACTGTAATATTCACGGATTTCCCCGGCCAACATATCGATGCGTCGCGCCGCACGTTGGAGGCGTCGCGTTGAGCGTACAATTCCAACATAATCCCACATAAAGTGACGCAATTCATTCCAGTTATGAGATACTACCACCTCCTCATCCGAATCAGTAACGCGGCTCTCGTCCCAAGGTTTAACATCGGTATCAAACTTTTCCTTTTTTAAGACCTTTGAAATATCTTTAGCAGCAGAATTAGCAAAAACAATGCACTCCAATAAAGAATTACTTGCCATTCGGTTAGCCCCATGCAAGCCGGTATGTGCAACCTCACCTATAGCATATAAATTGAGGATATCAGTTCTAGCATTAAGATCCGTCATAACTCCACCGCATGTATAATGGGCCGCAGGTACAATTGGAACCGGGCCTTTAATAAGATCATAACCTAGCTTTAAACAACGTTTATAAATAGTCGGAAAGTGCTCCTTAATAAAATCGGAACCCTTGTGAGAAATATCTAAATAAAGACAATCAACACCAAGTCGCTTCATCTCATGGTCAATAGCATGGGCAACTATATCTCTTGGGGCGAGCTCCGCTCGTTCATCAAACCTATCCATAAAGCGCTTGCCATCAGGTAAAAGCAAATAAGCACCCTCACCACGCAAGGCTTCAGAAAGGAGAAATGTTCTTGCTTCAGGATGGTAAAGACACGTCGGATGAAATTGATTAAATTCCATATTAGCAACACGACATCCCATTCGCCAGGCCATTGCAATTCCATCTCCCGTGGAGCCATCAGGATTAGAAGTATAAAGATAAGCTCGGCTCGCGCCTCCCGTAGCCAGTACGGTTGCCTTGGCACGAAACATATCAATTTTACCACGCTTGGTGTCCAGAACATAAGCCCCAACACATTTTGAACGATTTTTATTATTCAATAAATCCACTGCCATGTGGTTTTCAAACAAGGTGATGTTACTGTGTGTCTCTACTTGATTTTCAAGAGATTTTTGAACTTCCTTACCAGTAGAATCAGCGCTGTGGATGATACGGCGAAATGAATGCCCGCCCTCCTTAGTCAGGTGATAACCTCCCGCGACCAAATCGTCTTTTCTGTGCTGATTATCTCTGGTGAAATTAACACCATTTTCAATTAACCAATTTATAGTATTTTTGCCTTGATCAACAACGAATTTAACGGCATCGTAATCGCATAAGCCAGCTCCCGCATCCAAAGTATCATCGATGTGATCTTTTGTACTGTCTCTATCATCCAGGACAGCTGCAATACCCCCTTGAGCCCAAGATGTACTGCCACTTGAAATTTTTCTTTTTGAAAGCACCGCTACCTTTGCATACTGCGCCATTTGAAGGGCCAAGGTGAGCCCCGCCGCCCCGCTGCCTATCACCAAAACATCAAAATCATGTTTTAACGTCACGTATTATTCCTTTCTGCTTTTTGTCAGCTGAAGGAAAATATCCTCAAGATCACTCTCTTCTGTTCTTAGATCTGAAATTTCTATTTCTGTTGCGGCAATTTTTTTCAATATCTCACCAACTGTAATGGTACTCGGACTAAAATGAATAACAATTTCACCGTCCTCATTGAGCTTTCCTCCTATATCAGAAATTGATTGTGGTAAGCTTTTAATAAAAGATGCTGGATGAATGATAACCATTTTTTCATCGAGCCGTTTGAGAAGTGTTGACGTTTTTTCACAAATTACTAATTCACCATTATTGATAATGGCAATTTCATCACAAAGTTCTTCTGCTTCTTCAAGATAATGCGTGGTTAAAACAATAGTTACACCCTTTTTATTGAGCTCTCTAACATATTGCCATATATGTTGCCTTAGCTCTACATCAACTCCCGCAGTTGGCTCGTCAAGTACCAAAATAGGTGGATTATGGACCATCGCTTTTCCAAGAAGTAATCGCCGTTTCATTCCTCCAGAGAGAAGTCGAGTATAGGCATCACGCTGATCTTCCAAGCGCATGGCTTTAAGAATTTCATCGGAACGGCGCTCCGCCTTTGGAATGCCGTAATATCCCGCATAAAGCTCAAGTATTTCAAAAGGCGTAAAATAAGCATCAATATGAACCTCCTGTGGCACAATCCCAATATTAGCCTTGGCATTTCTTGTGTCTTTTATAGTGTCAAATCCCCACACCTCAACTGAGCCTTCTGTTTTATCTACCACGCCCGCAATAATATTTATAGTGGTGGACTTTCCCGCGCCATTAGGGCCGAGAAGGCCAAATATGGAACCCTTTGGAATAGAAAGGTCGACACCCTTAAGGGCAACCTTTGGCTGAGATGCACCCTCGCCCTGGTAGGTTTTTTTTAGGCCACGAATTTTTATTGCTAGTTCTTGATCTGACATTTTAGATGATCCAATATAAGCTTGTTTATTCGGTATCATTCGCTAGTCTATGGGTCAATGACTATTCGGCTTATTGCAAAAATATAATGGAACGCTAAAAAGTATGTCTAACAGAAAACATCTCTATCTCATCGACGGATCAGGCTTTATTTTCAGGGCTTACCATGCCATACGGCCGCTGAACCGCCCGGATGGCACGCCCGTGAACGCAGTCTCTGGGTTTTGTAATATGCTTTTTAAGTTACTACGTGATTTGGATGATAGTGAACGCCCCAGTCATTTGGCAGTAATTTTTGATGCTGGACGTAAAACCTTCCGAAATGATATTTATCCAGATTATAAGGCACACAGGCCACCAGCACCTGATGACCTGGTTCCACAGTTTAAAATTATTCACGAGGCGGTTGAGGCCTTTAATCTGCCGTCCATTAAACTTGAGGGATATGAAGCTGACGATATTATTGCCACCTATGCTAAGCAGGCCGAAAAAAAGGACTATAAGGTAACGATTGTTTCTTCTGATAAGGATTTGATGCAGCTAGTCTCAGACAATATCAGTATGTTCGATAGTATGAAAAATCGCATCATAAGAGCAGATGAGGTAGTCGAAAAATTTGGTCTTGGGCCAGAAAAAGTTATAGAAATACAAGCTCTTGCTGGAGACAGCTCAGATAATGTTCCGGGCGTTCCCGGTATTGGAGTAAAAACTGCAGCACTTCTGCTCGAAGAGTTTGGCAACCTAGATACACTCCTTGAAAGAGCGTCTGAGATTAAGCAGAATAAACGTCGGGAAAACTTAATTGAATTCGCGGATCTGGCGCGCCTCAGTCGCGAACTCGTTACTCTATCACAGGAGGTTCCTGACCTACCAGATTTTGGGGATTTCGAACTTGGAGATATCGACCCGGAGAGAGTACTGCCTTTTCTAGAAGAACAAAACTTTAGAAGCCTGCAAGCTAGGATCCTCAATCATCTAGGTCCTGATGTATCGGCAGAATTCGCCCCGACTGAAAATGTGGCACCAAAAGAAGTGACTTACGAAACGGTCAGTACGATCGATGCACTCAAAAAATGGATCAACGTAGCAGAAAAATCGCGCCAAGTGACCATAGATACGGAAACTACATCTTTAAACGCTATAGCGGCAAATCTGGTTGGTATTTCACTATCAGTAGAAAGTGGTGCAGCTTGCTATATCCCATTACAACATGTCAGGGTCTCTGAAGAGCACGTTGATCTCTTATCAGAACCAAACGAAAGCCCAATGCCAGATCAGATCCCTTTAGATCAAGCTCTGGAACTTCTTCGTCCTCTTCTCTCTAACCCTGCAGTTCTAAAAATTGGTCAAAATATAAAATATGATGCATTAGTTTTAAAAAAATATGATGTTAGTATCAAACCATTTGATGACACAATGCTTTTATCATACGTGCTTGACGCAGGAGTTAACAAGCACGGGATGGATGAACTTTCACGAGTACACCTAGGTATAACACCAATCCCATTTAAAGAAATTGCTGGTAAGGGCAAGAGCCAAATAACCTTTGATAAAGTGCAGATCGATAAAGCTACAGAATATGCAGCGGAAGACGCAGATATTACTGGTAGACTGCATCGCATTCTAAAATTAAGACTTACGCAGGAAAAGATGGTCACCGTTTATGAAACCTTAGAACGCCCATTAGTTAAGGTACTCGTCGAAATGGAGCATAACGGAATTAAAGTCGACCGTGATATGCTTGCACGCCTTTCTAATGAATTTGCCCTACGTCTAGCCGAACTAGAGGGAGAAATTCATAAACTTGCTGGTCATCAATTTAATATAGCGTCGCCCAAGCAACTCGGTGAGGTTCTTTTCGATGAAATGGAAATTCCCGGCGGAAAAAAAAGTAAAACCGGCGCATATACAACTGGCGCCGATATCCTTGAGGGGCTTGCAGCAGACGGCCACTTACTTCCAGAAAAAGTTCTCAAGTGGAGGGGTTTAGCCAAACTTAAGAGTACTTATACCGATGCACTCCAGAATGAAATAAATACGGACACTGGGCGCATACACACTTCCTACTCTATGGCATCAACAACAACAGGACGACTTTCGTCAAACGATCCTAACTTACAAAATATTCCTATTCGCAGCGACGAAGGTCGAAAGATACGAAATGCTTTTATCCCTCAAGAGGGTTTTAAACTTGTTGCCGCTGATTATAGCCAAATCGAACTTCGTCTACTTGCGCACATAGCTGACCTTGATAGTCTTAAACAGGCCTTTAATGACGGCATCGATATTCATGCTATGACAGCATCCGAAGTTTTTGGTGTTCCAATAGAGGGTATGGACCCTTCCATTAGACGGCAAGCAAAAGCAATCAATTTTGGTATTATATACGGTATCAGCTCATTCGGGTTGGCTCGCCAATTGGGTATGAGCCGTTCTGAGGCTAAAATGTTTATCGACCGATACTTTGAACGCTTCCCCGGCATTCGCCATTATATGGAAGACACAATGGAATATTGCCGCGACAAGGGGTATGTGGAAACTATTTTTGGTAGAAAAATACACATCGCTAGCATTAATGACACAAATGGTATGAAACGTTCATTCGGTGAACGAGCGGCCATTAATGCTCCAATTCAGGGGTCTGCAGCTGACATAATTCGCCGCGCCATGATTAAGATGCCAGACACAATAAAAAATGCGGGTCTAGGCGCCAAAATGCTTCTTCAAGTCCACGATGAATTAGTATTTGAAGTTCCCGAAGAGGAAGTAAATAAAACCATCCCCTTAATCTGTAAAACTATGGAAAATGCGGCTCTACCATCACTTGAGATATCAATCCCGCTAACCGTTGATTGCGGTGTTGGTGACAATTGGAATGAAGCTCACTAATATAACCTTTTGAAATAGCTGTATTAGTGACATACATAATGATACAAAAAAATTACTCTATTTTTAAAAAGTAACTATTGAAAGATTACACCCTTACATTTACATCTACTTAAGTAACAAAATATAGAAAAATAAAAATGGATTTAAAAAATGGGTAATTTTGCTTATTTATTAGTAGACTTGATCATGGGCTTATCAAGTATTATTTCAATGCTACTTTTTATCTACATTGTTATAAGCATGCTAGTTTCTTTCAATGTGATTAATACCTACAATAAATTTGTTACCCTCATCTACGGTGCTCTTTATAAATTATTTGAGCCCATACTAAGGCCAATCAGAAATACTCTACCTAACCTTGGCGGAATTGACCTGTCGCCAATCATCGTTTTTTTTGCTTTAAAATACATCACCCCATTCATTGCTGAGGTTATTATAAGGCTCGCTTGATATATTGCATTCTAAGGATTTAATTTTATGACCGCCTCTATCATCGATGGAAAAATGTTTGCCGAAAATCTGAAAGAAGAAATTGCTCGCAAGGTTGAAACTCTAAAGATTAATCATAATCTTACGCCTGGGCTTGCCGTTATATTGGTTGGCACAGATCCCGCTAGCCAAGTATATGTAAGAAACAAGAATAAATCGACTAATGCAGCCGGTATGAATAGTTTTGAATATCTGATGGATGATAATGTCAGCGAAGAAGACCTAATTACCAAGGTTAAGGAACTTAATAAAGACCCTATTGTTCACGGCATTCTCGTACAGCTTCCTCTCCCTAAACATATCAACGAGGCGGCTGTGATTGAAACGATCACTCCAGAAAAAGATGTGGACGGGTTTCATGTTATTAATTCTGGCCTCCTTGCGACGGGTGGCAAGGGCATGGTGCCCTGTACCCCCCAGGGATGCATCATGATGCTAAAAAACCACTTAGGCAATCTAAGTGGTCTTGATGCTGTAGTTGTTGGAAGGTCTAATATTGTTGGCAAGCCGATGGCACAGTTACTCCTGAACGAAAGTTGCACCGTAACCATCGCCCATAGCCGAACCAAAAACCTTGCAGAAGTTGTCGGGCGTTCTGATATTGTTGTTGCAGCAGTAGGCGTTCCTGAATTAGTAAAAGGTGACTGGATCAAAAAAGGTGCAACTGTCATTGACGTAGGGATCAACCGCATAGAAATGGAAGATGGTAAAACAAGACTTGTCGGAGATGTAGAATTTAAGGCCGCCGTTCAGCGTGCGGGTGCAATCACACCTGTACCTGGTGGTGTCGGCCCCATGACAATTGCTGTCTTATTACAAAATACTGTAACTGCAGCCTGCCGCCTACTTGGTGTCAATGAGCCTGAGTAAAGGCAATTATTAAAATAAAAATTGCTAATTCTCTTATTTAATGTACCTCTGTAGAAAATAATTTAAGAGAAATCAATGGCGACGTTAGAAGCACAATACGGTAAATGGGATAAGGACAGAATTAAAAGGCAGTTCTCACAACTGGTTTCCTTATCAGTTCCTATTATTTTTCAACGTCTTGGCATTATGACCCTAGGTATTGTTGATACAGCCATGGTCGCACGTTACTCTACTATAGAAGTTGGCTATCAAGGTATAGCCAATAGTGCTCTCGCATCTACATTGATCGTTGCTATTATTGGGCTACTTATGGGAACAATGGTTCTGACCTCCACAGCTTATGGAGCAGAGGATTACAAGAAGTGTGGCCGTATCTGGCGTCGCTCGATACCCTACAGCCTTGTTATTGGTTTGGTCGGTTTTGTAATTTGTCTATTTGGTGAACCAATTTTACTATTCCTAGGACAAACAGAAGATGTTGCCCGTGGTGGTGGAGAAGTTATTGCCGTTTTATCGATAGGCATTCCTATGGTAGCCCTGATGCTTAGCTCGCAATTTTTTCTAGAAGGCATTAACCGGCCTCTGCCAGGTATGGTGTTAATGTTAATTGCTAACATTCTTAATATATTCTTAAATTGGACCCTTGTATGGGGTCACCTTGGGTTTGAACCAATGGGAGTGATTGGATCCGCATGGGCGACCAACATAGTCAGAATATTCCTTGCTATATCCATGCTGTGTTATGTAATTTTTGCTTTAGACCGTGAAAAGTTTGGCCTTTTCGAGAAGGCAGATACAACATGGAAATCATGGAAAAAGCTTCGCCATATTGGTTACGCAGCCGGCTTTACTAATACAATTGAACATCTAGGCTTTGCTGCACTTTATATCTTTGCAGGATTGTTGGGAACCATTAGTCTCGGCGCTCTGACAATCGCCTTTACTACATTTGGTGTTCCATTCATGATTTGTTATGGAGTTGCTGGAGCTACAGCCGTACGAGTAGGTATTGCTCTTGGTCGCAAAGATCGTCAGGATATGGCGTTAGCGGGACTATGTGGTCTCGCATTTAACGGAATGATTTGCCTCCCATTAATGGTTATTTTAATATTATTTCCCACTCAAATAGCCAGCCTCTTTAGCACAGATGTATTACTTATCGCAGCAACCGCTCCGTTGATTGCTCTATCGGCGTGGATGCTATTTCTGGATACAGCACAGACTGTGATCGGTAATGCTTTGCGCGGGGCTCAGGATATATGGATGCCTGCGATATTTTATATAATTTGTTATAGCTTAGTTATGGTCCCACTAGCCTATTATCTTACCTTTACTTTAGATCACGGTACCATCGGCCTAATTGAATGTATTATCGTTGCAAGTTTCCTATCAATCAGTTTATTATTATCACGCTTCTTATATCTAACCCTTTTAAAAAAACAACCGGACCATGACTGAAAATAGCAAAAAACTCACACTTTCTATCATCTTAAGGTCTATTATTTTTAATTGTTATTTTTATACCTCTTTTACCTTGGCCATCATATTTGTTCTAACTCCACTCTCATTTTTAAAATCTCCCAAACCCCTAAGGCATGGAATATTGCTTCTAATTAGATCTACTATTTTTATGTTTGATAAAATTACAAATGTTAAAATAGTAGAGCGAGGATTAGAGAATATTCCAAAAGACAAGGGTTATATATTATGCAGTAAACACATGAGTAACATTGATGCATATTTTCTTTTTAAACGAGCCCCGAATTTAACAGCTATGGCCAAAAAAGAATTATACAGAGTTCCACTTGTCGGCAGGGTATTGAATAAAATAGGTGTACTTTCAATCAATCGAGGTGCTGGCGAAGCGAAAAAGAAAACCTCAGTATTTGCCCAAAAGCTCTTGAAACATAAAATACCCATGATCATATTTTCCGAAGGTACACGAACTATAATTGGTGAACGTCGACCTCTAAAGTCTGGGGCGTTTTTTTATCAACAAGAAGGAAACCTCGATATCATCGTCGTTGCTCATAATTCAGGCGTCTCATGGCCAAAAAAATCATGGGTCAAATGGCCTGGCACATTATATGTAGATTATTTTCCACCAATGCCTCACGGAATGGATAAGACGAGCTTTATGACCGAGCTTGAAAAACGCCTTCTGGATCACAGTGAAAAATTGATGTTGTTATAAATATCGAAATCCATTATGTTGCACAAAGCTTTATAAGGGGGAACGAAGTTTTTTAATGCGAAATGTTCAAACTTATTCTAATAACACCCCAGTTATTAGCTTTAATAATCGTCTGCTGTATAGCTCGGGTATTGTCTGTCACGCACTCAAAGAGGCGACGATAGGTGTCTTTATCCTGTTTTATTACAAGCAAGTGCTGGGCCTATCGGGGACGCTGACCGGTCTTGCTCTCGGCATTTCAATTATCTGGGACGGTATCAGCGACCCACTGATTGGCGCTTGGTCAGACCGTTTACGCTCGCGAATTGGCCGCCGTCACCCGCTAATGATTGCCGCTGTTATTCCACTAGCTGCGGGTTTTGTCATGCTTTACGGGCCACCCGACAACATGCTGAGCGACCAAGGCCAGCTGTTTACTTGGCTGCTGATCAGCCTGCTGCTAGTGCGCACAGCCCTAACCTTTTTTATGGTGCCTTACCTAGCCCTCGGTGCAGAGATTGCCGCCGACTATCATGAACGCACACAGCTGGCTGGGATGCGCACCAATATGGCCTGGATTATAGGTACTCTTGCCTCGGCCACCGCCCTGATTTTTTTATTCAACGAAGAAAATGGTCTAGACGGCCGCTTCGTTATCGACAATTACCATTTTTTTGGCTGGGTAAACGGCCTCCTTGTCATAATATTTAGTATCATCTGCATTGTCGGCACCTGGCACTACATTCCCAAACTCGTCAGCAGCACAGCACATGCCGGCAGCAATATGCTGCGCGATATATTCATCACATTTCGCAACAAAAACTTTTTATATGTAGTGATCCTTGATATGGCATTGGGCAGTATTAGCAGCATTACCGCTACGTTACTTCTGTTGACTTACACCTATTTCTGGCAACTAGATGCGATCCAGACTTCCATACTGTTTGCTGGTCCCATTATTCTCGCGGTACTGTTGTCGACCGTGTTTTCCGGATTACTGCATCGGCTGTTTGAAAAACAACATATACTGCGCCTGACCTGCGCCTTGTCCTGCATTAACTTGCTCTGGCTGACACCGTTGAAATTGTTTGATCTACTACCAGATAACAGCACGGTAGTATTCTCCTTGATCTTCGCCAACTGGGCATTACATATAACCATGAATATTATCCGCGTGATCACCGTTCACTCGCTGCTGGCAGATATTGTGGACGAGCAGGAATTGGCCACTGGCAAGCGTCAGGAGGGCGTTGTTTTTGCTATAGGATTCTTTTCCTCCAAATTCGTGGGCGCCTTTGCGTACTTGATAGCTGGCCCGTTTCTAGACCTGATAGGTCTGCAGGCTGGAGCACAACCAGGTGAAGTGTCCGGCACGGTAATTTGGGGTCTGGGCCTGATTATAGGCCCGGGGCTGGCGATTATCATGCTGCTACCAATGTGGATGTCATACAAAGTGAATATGAGCCACGCCCGTCATTTGGAAGTTCGTCAGGCCCTGTCACAACGAGAACAGGCAACCGAAAGTGACGACAGCGCCCCAGTGCAGGAATGACCGGAATAGATCTACAATGAGAGCGATACTAGCATGATATCCGCTAGCAATTGGTGGCGTTTTTAGGCATACATCGCCGGATGTTAACCATTGTGACGACTTAATTTGGCAATTCCAGCGAGCTTCTCACTTAGCCCCAATACCACGCTACAGACTAATGGCTAGTAACTAACTTGATAGTATAATAAACTACGGGCTGTTGAGCTTAATAATTTCTTCTCTCAGCCTAACGTGAAGCTCGGGGCTGGCATCGGACGCGTACACCAAAAGTATGCCCTCTAAAACCTGATGGCGAAATTGATTCAAATCAATGTAGCCACTAACCCAGTCCATTCGCGCAAGCCGATTGCTATTGTGAACTCTTTTCATAATTGCTCTGGGTTCGATATTTCCTAACAAAAACCCACACTCGTACCACTCCTCTCTCGGTGCTGCCATTTGCTGTGCCTGCTGGAAAAGTCCATTTTGAACTCTAGGGTCAAACAAGCCTACTTGTTCTGCCGCCATAAGTGCGGCGCGATAAAAATCCGTATCACTCTCGAATTTTGCAGCCACGCTATCTACGAAAAACTTTGTATTTTCAATAGGATCGATAGGCGGATTGATTGTATCAACCTGCATTTGTTCAATTAAATTCAAAACCAACTCTTTAATGATGTCACTTTTTTTCCCGAATAGGTTATGGATCGTTGGCGTAGTAACCTCAGCCTCATTGGCAAGCTCACTTATAGTAAAATCTTCTAAGCCTTTTACAGCTATTAGGCGCTTTGCTATATTAAATATGCGTTCACGACGCAATTTTTTATTTGCCTGACGAGTTGTATTCCCTAATGCCACTTTAGATTTTTTCATATTATGAAACTTTGTTGAGTTTTTGATATCATAACAATAACACATAATGTTTGATCAAACTAGCACTTTTTACTATTAGTAAAACAACCTTGTTGAAATTGGTAATGGTTTGAATGTGATCAATGGCTGGTATCGTTATTTAGAGGTAAAGTGTTTATAAAAAAACGGCATATGAGCCGTTTTTTTGTTGTTGTCTAGATGAAATAGGACACCTTAATAATTACAGCTTTTCTGATTCTGAAGTTGATCGGGCTTGTTATCCGCAATATTCCACACTACCTGCTCAAGAGGTGACATAATTAATTCTTTGTATTTTGCGACCTACTCTTTTTTAAAAAAAAAAGGGTCTTTGAATGGTTCTCGAGGGAAAAAATTGCGGCACTAGATACTGCGTGTGAAAATCCTATGGGCTTGCCCGCTTTACACGCGCACTTTTTCACATAAATATCTTGTTAAAAAATTAGCGTTACGTTGATGATGTCACTGTAGCTGCCCGTATGTACGTTCTGAAGAGCGGGGATACGCCCATAAACCCCGTGATTTACGCTCACACCAATACCGCTGCCATTTACTTTAACGGTGCCGCCGGTGGCATCGCCCCATACGACGGCGCGGTTAGCGGCGGTGTAAAGGTTGTAATTGAGCGTATAGGCGCCGCTGTTCATAACACGCTGCATATGGGTCCCACCGCCAGTGCTGAGTACCATGGAGTACCCAATACCGCTAGGGCAGTTCACGTCAATATTGCCGGTGCTATCAAGCGCTGTGTTGCTGAACACATCATAATTTCCGAAGTTCACCCCTGTAACGTTAAAGGTGCATGCATTCCCTTGCTGCGCCGTTAGCGCAAACGCTAATAGGATCAGCGAGCGCACAGGCACTTTGCGCTTGCGTATGCCCGCAAGGGTTCTTGCCGCTGCAGAGCGAGCTATTTGACAAGTGCGGCGGACGCTAAATTTTAGCCTGACAAATATTCTCATGGTTCTACTCTAGTGCAGGTATAAGACCCTAAATACGGTAGCGGCTCTGTCGACTCCGGGAAAGGCAGCATGAACTCGCAACTCTGCTCAAGCCAAGTAACCCTTAGCCGATTACTTACTGCCAGTCCAGTCAAATAAAGCTCGCCCCCCATGCCGGCTGGGAATACTTTATTCTCTTCAATGTTATCTGCGATAATTTGTGCCAGTGCGCCCGCCGGCAAAGGTTCGCCGTTTTCGAGGACCACGGTAAGCAGCGCTCCGCGTGAGCGCTTAACTGGAAACTTCAGCAACAGGCCGCTACGGAAATATGGCACGGCGTCAAGCTGAAGCTTGTCGACCTTCGCATCGAGCGGTAAATCAGCTTGTTCGATGCGCACTGTGTTTATTTGATACGCGCGCAGTCTTGGCAGCAACGCGCTGCCGTTGGCGTCAGTACGTGCTACCAATTGGTTGTCCGCGTAGATGCCCACGCCGGAATAGTCGGGGACCTTCACCACAGCAAAGCTGTCAGTGATGCGCCGGCTGAAGAAGGCGCTGCCCCCAAGGAAAGCCACGCCGCCAGTTGCGCTCCCACGAAACGCCCTCTGTCCGTTGGATTGTGCTGCTCCCAAGGTATAGGTACCAACCTGATTTTGCAAATTGAGCTCCGCCTGGCGGACATCCGAATCGCCCACCCCGGCGATTAGGCGATACCCTACTCCACTGCCTGCTGGCACATTGCGGCCCACCTGTATCCGTGCTTCCTCGACCCCAGGCTTGGCAGACGTACTTATGTTGGCGGTGGTGCGATTGCCTAGTAGCATGGAGAAGTTCAGGCTAAAGACCGTCCTGGCATCCCCGCTTAAAAACCTCATCACAGACATCCTCAAGTTGCCTAAACTTCCTACTTTTCTGACGTAACTCCCGCTTACTATCTCGTTATCTTCCTGTTCACGAAAGGACTGCTGCGTGTATCTCATTGAGAAGGAGCCATAGTCGGCGGTTGTCAGATTGACAAAGGCCTGGCTTATCTGTCGGGGCGCAAGGTTTTCGGACGGCATCCCCAACTTTACGAAACTCTGACTAGCGAGCTGAGTATTCACACCAAAACTAAAGTAGCGGCTCTGACGCTGAAGCCCAAGCCCCAGCAATCCGCCCACTCCTTTATCGCTATGGCTCGCGGCGAGGGATAAAGATAATACACCCGCTGCGGGCAACATCAAAACGCCTCCTAGGCCCACGGTCTGCTGATTACCGAGCAGTTCACCGTGAGCCTCGCCGGTGAACTGCTCGGTGAGACCAAAACGGTGCGTGCCGACCGCTATAAAGCGGCCGTAGTTGTTGCTATCAATACCAAAATTCCTACGCACAAAACCTAACTCGTAAGAATAATCTTGTAGGCCCTGCTTCAGCAGTCTGGAGGTAGTATAGAAGGGCTGGGTGATAATCTGCTCGCGCCCTAAAATATCGCGTACCACCAAACGTGCCTCCCCTTGGCCAGTCGAAACCGGTAGATCCTGGATACTGAAAGGTCCGCTGGGCACTTGGCGCCTCATACGCAAGGCATTATCAACATAAAGATCTACTGTGGAGGGCAGCGCCGCTTCGCCAGAAACCCCTGGCAGCGGGAAGGTAACAAAGCCGGGCTGGACAGAAAAATTAGTTGCCCACTGCACGCCGCCGAAACGCACCGCACCGCCCCAACTACTCGTGCCGCTGATCGCGTCACCGAAACGAAGGCTGGCGAGTTGCATCGGCAGGTCCCGTGTCCAAGTAGTATCAAGCCGAATGGCGCTAGCTTGCCTATTCAGGTCTATCGCCAAAATACTAGTTTGGGCAGTACCCCAGCTACCGAACCCACCTAGTTCCAGCAGCCCGTTAGTATTGGTTTGCCCCTGTGCATGATTAGCAAACACATTGTAATTTAGAAATCCGCCGGGAGACGCAAGCGAGGGTGAGCTAAAACCGCTCTCCTTTCCCATTAGCCGTGTGGCATCAAATAAGCTTGGAGGAGCTTGCACTGCTAGCGTTTGTGTGAATTCATCTAATTTGTATGTCAGGCCCGCTAGCGCGTCAAGTGCATAGAAGTCTTCGCCGTCGAGGGTTAGTGGGTTAGTATCAGGCAAGCGTAAGCGCCAGCGCCGTAGATCTTGAGCTCCCGCAAACAGGCGACCGTCGCTGCGCAGCAACAAGACTGTGTCCTTTCGCTTCTGGTTGATAAATAAATCTAACAAAAGTTCATCTGCAACAAGCGCCGTGTCACCGGCCAGCGACGTAGACGGTGTTAGCATCATCATGGCAAGCAGAAGTAGGAGTGTATTTAGAAATTTGCGGGAATTAATTTTATGGGCGATGGCCCACACCCAGTCCATTTTAAGGTGCAATCAAGACTTCGGCCTCCATGTCACCGGCATCCGTCTGGGCAAAAAGATGGATAATGGTGCCTGGTGGCGGAGCCGGGTTTTCTGCGTTGAACGGCAGGATCCAGTCACGGCTTTGTCCGTGTAGAACGTATACAGAAGCCTTCTGGGTTACCCAAGGTTGCGCACTACCAGGCAGCGACAGACTGAAATTGGCAATTTGAATATGAACGTTACCAGTGTTGGTTAGGCTGATTTTGAGGGCACCATCTGAAGAACGCACCGCCCGCCAGTGCAGCACTGGTTTAGCGGCGACCTCGGGTAATACAAACACCGGAAGACTGACGCGCATCAGCATCTGTGCTCCCTGAAAATCGAGACTGGGCGGCGGCGGCAATTCCTGCAGAAAGATGCGATAGGTTAGCTCGTGCTGCGCATCGGGAGCACGCCGTAGCCCAGTCCGGATCAACTGCGAGCCGCCGGCTGGCACGGTGAAAATGGGCGGGTTAGCCAGCAACTCGCGGGTGGCTGTAAAAAAATCCTTACCGTCTTGCTGAGACCAATTCATAACCGTCAGTTGCACCGAAATCGCCTCGGTGTCATTGTTGCGCACGGTGAGTGCGGCCACCTGTTGGTTGACGGATAAAGTCGCACGCACCGGGCTCACCCCAATAGAGGTTGCGCTAACGACACTGGCTCCCACTACGAAAAGAAATAAACCGTAGGCGGCCTGCATTATTGTTCGTACCAGCATTAGTAAGTCAGTGTTATAGTGACTGTGTCAGTATAACTTCCTGCCGCAGCATATTTTTGATTTTTCGGGATTTCACCATAAACAGTTGTATTCTGGGAAACGCCAGCACCCATCATTTGGACGATTTCATTCGCAGCTGAGGGATTGTCAGACCATACGTATCCCCAAGAATAACTTTCGTTAGTGTAAATGTTGTAACTTAGGAAACTAGTTTCTCCTTCATTGGCCATTCGGCGATAACATTTCGAACTTATACAATATAAGCTATGGCTACCCCCACCCATAGTTATAACGCCATTTGCACCTAAAGTGCAGATCGTTGAAACCTCGGCAGAAGAAGTAAGGTCTTGTGTTGCGTTGGCGATAATAGCATCATACGTGCCGAAGCTTAAGTCTGTGGTACTCATGGTGCAAGATGCGGTAATCTCTGCTGAAACAGTCAGATTTGCTGCTGTTTCAGTAGCGTAGGCAGGCACATTAAGAACAGCGGTGCCGAGTGCTATGCCCCATACGATCGCAAGGTTAAGGGATCTTTGGCCTTTCTTTATTTTCACACTATTTTCCTTGTTGACTTCCGCCATAAAAATACAGGCCGCAAAGGGCCTGTATTTTTACTCGTGTCGCTATTAATAATTAATGGCAACGGTTACTGTGTCAGAATAACTTCCTGAAACAGCAGAAGTTTGTGCAGCGGCGACTGAGCCGTAAACAGTCAAAGGCACTGCACTACCGGTACCAGTATAAGGTACACCAGTTCCGTTTTCCCATACTACTGACCTTCCAGAATCACTAAAAACTTCATAATCTAGGAAACTAGCAGGATCTGTAGAAGCTACCATTCGGCGAAGTGGAGTGCTATCGTTCGAATCGGCAGCTGCGTTTAAACCTTGACTTATTTTTATGTTTCCGGATGCACCCGTAGTGCAAGTCGAACTTACCCCGCCAGTAGCCATAAGGGGGGCTGCTGCGTGAGCACCAACAGCATCATACGCGCCGAAGCTTATGTCTGTGGTACTGATAGAGCAGGACATGGCTATATTAGCTGTAACAGCCAAGTCTGATGTTGCTGGTGACGCGAAGGCAGACACGTTTAGGCCGGCGGTGCTGAGTGCCATGACTGCTGCGATCGTGAGTTTAAAAGTGCTTTGATTAAATTTATTTTTCATAGTTAGTTCCTTTTATTAAAAATGCAGTTTTCTCTAAGAGATGGTTAGTTACTTCCTCATCGAACTGATCTGAACCGAGACGATGTAGAAATGAATACTATCTATAGGTTTCCAGCAAGTCAACAGATTTATGTATTAATTAAATTTGTTTTCATAATAAATTTGTTTTCATAATAAATTTGTTGTTAAAATAAATTTGTTGTGGAAATAAATTTGTTTATAACTAAACTTTGCAGAATGAGCCTGTTATCAAAAAATCACATAAACCTTTCAAAAAACATAAAAGTAACAGATCGGCATAGGTCAATGATTGACGCTCAATATTTTTATTAATCTACCAAGCAGCTTTGCGTCGTGAAAAATAAGTTTAGATACTGCAAAGTCTGTGAGGAAGTAATAGCCGAAAGCATGGGGGTCAAACACGTTTGCGATATATAGATTATTATCCACCAATGCCCCACGGAATGGATAAAACGAGCTTTATGGTCGAACTTTAAAAATGCCTTCTGGATCACAGTGAGAAATTGATGTTGTTATAAATATCAAGATCCATTATGTTGTACAAAAGGGAAACAGTGTGAAAACGAAAATAAATCAAAGACTGCTTAAACTTGCAATCGTATCGATTGTGGCACTCGGCATTTCTGGTTTTAGAGTGCATACCTTCGCGTCACCAGCAACATCAGACATGGCTGTTACAGCTAATATAGCCATGTCCTGCTCTATCAGTACCACAGACATAAGCTTCGGCGCGTATGATGCTGTTGGTGCCCACGCAGCAACCCCCCTTATGGCTACTGGCGGGGTAAGTTCGACTTGCACTACGGGTGCATCCGGAAACATAAAAATAAGTCAAGGTTTAAACCCACATGCCGGTTCGAACGATAACATTCCAATTCGCCGAATGGTAGCCGCTGGAGATGCTGCTAGTTTCCTAGATTATGAAGTTTTTAGTAATTCTGGAAGGTCAGTAGTATGGGAAAACGGAACTGGTGTAGGTTATACTGGTACCGGTAGTGCAGTGCCTTTGACTGTTTACGGCTCAGTCGCCGCCGCACAAACTTCTGCTGTTTCAGGAAGTTATTCTGACACAGTAACCGTTTCAATCAATTATTAATAGCGACATAAGTAAAAATACAAGCCCTTTGCGGCCTGTATTCTTATAGCGGGAGCCAACATCGTAAGGATAGTTATTATATGCCACAAACCCCTCCGCCAGATATAGGCCAAAAAATAAAGTTGCTTCGCTCTGGCAAGAACTTGACACTCGACCAACTGGCAGGCTTGAGTGGCGTCTCCAAGTCAATGCTCTCTCAAATAGAGCGCAACAAAACAAACCCAACTGTTGCCACACTATGGAGCCTAACCCGTGCCCTTGGTATTGAGGTTGGTGAACTACTAAGCAGCGATAAAGGTTTACATGAAAAAAAACCTATAATTTCACTTATTAAATCTCATCAAATTCCAGAAATACAAAGTGCAGATGGGCGCTGTACCCTCAGAATACTTAGCCCCCTGGGTCTCGTCTCTAATATTGAATGGTACGACGCGAAGTTAAAAAAAGAAGGTGTTCTAGATTCTGATCCCCATGTTAAAGGCACGGAAGAACACCTAACAATTATAAAGGGCGAGATAGAAATTTCATCTGCTGGTGAACTTCAAACACTCACCTCTGGTGATACCGCTCGCTATAAAGCAGATGTTGAGCACAGTATAAAAAATGTGGGTGAGGCAGAGGCTCATGTCCTATTAGTGGTTCTTTCGCCAAAGTAAAAAATTCTATATATTTAATATATTCCCCACTTGTCTAATATATTAAATATGATATTCTTTATATTGAACAAAATAAAATTAAAATGCTTAAAGTGGAGTAAATTATGTCTGATCGTTATCAGCAGGTACTGGCCAAACAGATAGAAGAACTGAAATCAGAAGGGCTCTATAAGACGGAAAGGGTCATTACCTCTCCACAAAATTCTACGATTAAAGTAAAAAATAATCATGACAATGAGTTTATAAATTTTTGTGCTAACAATTATCTTGGCCTTTCCAATGATCAAACACTCGTTGACACAGCTAAGCAGGCGCTGGACAAGTATGGTTATGGGATGTCATCGGTCCGCTTTATTTGTGGAACCCAAGATATTCATAAAACTTTAGAAAACCAACTTGCCAAGTTTCTTAAAATGGAAGATGTCATTTTATATCCTAGTTGTTTTGATGCAAATGCTGGACTTTTTGAAACCTTGCTGGGGCCAGAAGATGCTATTATTTCTGACGCACTTAATCATGCTAGCATTATTGATGGAGTACGTCTTTGTAAAGCCCAACGCTTTCGTTATGCTAATAATGACATGGATGCTCTTGAAAGCTGCCTAAAGGAAGCCCAGTCTTCACGCTTCAGATTAATCGCCACAGACGGTGTATTTTCAATGGACGGCATTCTCGCCAATCTGCCTGCAATTTGTGATCTTGCAGAACAATATGATGCCATGGTTATGGTTGATGATAGTCACGCAGTCGGCTTCACTGGTAAAACAGGTGCAGGAACACCAGAGTTTTTTAATGTGTCAGACCGTATTGATATCTTAACCGGTACCCTAGGCAAAGCCTTGGGGGGCGCTTCTGGTGGCTATACTGCCGCTTCAAAAGAAATTGTTGAATGGCTTCGTCAGCGTTCAAGGCCTTATCTATTTTCAAATACACTCGCACCTGTAATCGCAGCCACCTCCTGCAAGGTTATTGATCTTATTGAAGAACGAGGACACCTTCTTGAAAAGCTAGTCTGGAATAGCCAGTATTTTCGTAACCAAATGACAGCTCTTGGCTTTACTTTAGCCGGGGCTGATCATGCCATCATTCCTGTTATGCTTGGTGATGCTAAACTAGCTAGTGAAATGTCTGAAAAACTTTTAACACTGGGTATATTTGTAATTGGTTTTTCCTTTCCTGTTGTCCCAAAAGGCCAGGCAAGGATAAGAACACAGATGTCTGCCGCACATACAAAAGAGCAATTAGATTTGGCAATAGGCGCATTTGCGCAAATTGGCCGTCAGCTTAACATTATCAAATAGGTGACATCATGAAAAGCCTTGTTAAAGCAAAAGCAGAAGTCGGCCTTTGGTTGGAAGACATTGAAATACCAGTGATTGGCCATAATGACGTACTAGTGAAAATCAAAAAAACTGCTATTTGTGGTACAGATATTCATATTTTTAACTGGGATGAATGGGCCCAAAAAACTATTCCCATCCCAATGACTGTCGGCCATGAGTTTGCTGGAAAAATTGTAGAAATAGGGTCAGAAGTCAGAGGAATTAATATTGGCGATAGGGTTTCTGCCGAGGGCCATATAACATGTGGCTTTTGCCGCAAGTGCCGTGCTGGTGAAAGACACCTATGTCGAAACTCCTTAGGCGTTGGCGTAAACCGACCGGGTGCTTTTGCCGAATTTATCAGTGTTCCCGCTTGTAACATTTGCCTCCTACCTGACACTATTAGTGATGACCTAGGGGCAATGCTTGATCCTCTGGGTAATGCCGCCCATACAGCACTTGAATTTGATCTAGTTGGTGAGGATGTTTTAATTACTGGTGCAGGACCTATCGGTATCATGGCTGTTGCTATCGCCAAACATGTAGGCGCGCGGCATGTAGTGATTACAGATGTAAATAATACAAGACTTGATCTTGCTAAGAAAATGGGCGCAACTCGCGCTGTAAACGTGAAAAATCAAAATCTCCGAGATGTTATGGAAGACCTTCGAATGACTGAAGGTTTTGATGTTGGCCTTGAAATGAGCGGTAACGCAGAAGCCTTTTCTGACATGCTTGAGATAATGAACCACGGTGGAAAGATAGCCATGTTAGGAATTATACCAGCAGGCACAGCAATTAATTGGGATCATATCATATTTAAAGGTCTTGAAATTAAAGGTATTTATGGCAGAAAAATGTTTGAAACTTGGTATAAAATGATAGCTATGCTTGAGAGTGGCCTTGACCTAAGTCCCGTCCTTACCCATCATTTTGCAGTAAATGATTATGCTGAAGCGTTTGAAATTATGAGATCCGGAAATTCTGGAAAAATAATTCTTGATTGGCACTCTTAACAAGATAACTAATTAGTTTTTTTTAAAGTTATTACTGATCATATTTAAAAAGCATAAATTCCTTCTGTTGAATATTATCTACAAGAAATGGTAATGTTTCTCTTTTTTAAATATTGCTGGTGATACTCTTCCGCCAGCCAGAATTCACTAGCCAAGCAGACTTCCGTTACAACTGGTTTATTAAATTTTTTAGAGTTGTTGATTTCCGCCTTAGATTTTTCAGCTGCTAACTTTTGTTCCTCGTTTAAATAAAAAATAGCAGAACGGTATTGGGTTCCTACATCCGGACCTTGTTGGTTAAGAGTTGTAGGGTTATGAATTTTCCATAGATTATCAAGAAGCTGCTCGTATGAAACAACCTTCGGATCATAACTTATTTCAATCGCCTCCGCATGACCTGATCTTCCGCTACACACCTCTTCATAGGTAGGATTAGACGTATTCCCAGCAATGTATCCAACAAGTGTTTCAATAACACCTTCAATCTTAGAAAAGTTAAGTTCCACCCCCCAAAAACACCCAGCTGCAAAAATTGCTTTTTCCATATTAATTTCCATTTCTATTTTTGTTCAACACTGCAATAAAGTGTGGTAATTATTAATTCAATCATAGCACAATGAAAAGTCAATTAAATGAAAAAAACAGACAGCGAATGGAAATCCTTCCTTAATGATAAAGAATATCAAGTTACCAGAAGAGGTGCTACAGAACATCCTTTCAGCGGTAAATATAACGACCACAAAGAAATAGGAACTTATATTTGCAATTGCTGCAAGAAACCAATATTTGATTCAGAGGCAAAATATGATAGCGGAAGTGGTTGGCCGAGTTATTATGCTCCATTTAATGAACAAGTAGTCAATATTCTTCGCGACTCGAGCCATGGCATGATCCGCGAAGAAGTAAAATGTAGTAACTGTGACGCACATCTCGGCCACGTCTTTACAGATGGCCCGCAACCAACAGGTAAACGTTATTGTATAAATAGCCTATCGTTAGATTTTGTATTAGAAGAGCATTAGCCTCTAAAGTTAATCAAACGCGTCTTCCCATGCGCCCTCGGTAGAAGCCCGTGAGTATTCTGTTGCTCTGCTTTCAAAGAAATTAGCATGCTCAATTCCGTTTAAAATCTCGTCCATCCACGGAAGTGGGTTATTCCCAATAAAGTAGATCGGATTAAGTGCGAGTTGATTGAGACGTCGATCAGCAATATAACGGATATAATCCTTTACTTCCTGGGCTGTTAGTCCTTCAATATCACCCATTTCGAATGCCAAATCAATAAAGGCATCTTCATGCTTAACAATGGTTTTACATGCATCAACTAAATCATTTTGAAGTTCGTCAGTCCAAACTTCCGGATTTTCATGAACAAATGAATGAAAAAGCTTTATGATTGAGCTTGTGTGTAGTGTTTCGTCGCGCACTGACCACGTAACAATTTGCCCCATGCCCTTCATTTTGTTGAAGCGTGGGAAATTCATTAAAATCGCAAAGGAAGCAAATAACTGAAGTCCTTCGGTAAAGGCACCAAAAACAGCAAGCGTCTTAGCTATATCTTCTTTTGTATCAACCCCCCACTTCTGCATATAATCGTATTTATCCTTCATTTCTTCATACTTAAGAAATGCTTCATATTCACTTTCCGGAATACCAAGAGTATCAAGAAGATGACTATAGGCCGCTACATGAACCGTCTCCATATTAGAAAAGGCGGCAAGCATCATTTGCACTTCAGTTGGTTTAAATACGCGCCCATATTTCTGCATATAGCAATTATTCACTTCCACGTCGGCTTGAGTGAAAAAGCGGAAAATCTGCATTAATAAATTGCGTTCCCCTTCTGAAATTTTCATATTCCAGTCTTTAATATCATCGGCCATCGGAACTTCTTCCGGTAGCCAATGCAAACGCTGTTGCGTTAGCCAGGCATCATATGCCCAAGGGTATTCAAACGGTTTATAGTGGATTCGTTCCTTTAATAAGGTCATACATATTACCTAATAATTTTTATGGGTGATTAATATTTGGATTACTGACAAGAGAGACATTCTTCATAATCTGATGATTCCTGTGCCTTTGCCATCGCCTTAAGCATTTCTTCTTTTGCACCTTCGCTGGAAGTATCAGAGCTTTCTGCCCGCTGGATAGAAAGTGACCGGCAGTAATAAAGACTTTTAAGACCTTTTTTCCAAGCTTGATAGTGAACTTGATGAAGATCTCGCTTATTTACATCTGCTGGTAAGAAAACATTTACTGATTGAGCTTGATCAACCATTGGTGCCCTGTCTGCCGAATGTTCAACAACCCATCGCTGATCTAACTCAAACGCAGTCTTAAACACATCTTTCTCAAGGTCATCTAGGAAATCAAGGTGTTGCACAGACCCCCCATTAATAGTAATTGCCGACCATACCTCTTCAGTATTTTTTCCTTTTTCTTCTAAGAGAATTTTTAACGCACGGTTACGAACGTTAAAAGACCCAGAAAGTGTTTTTTGCGTGAAACTATTAGCTGCAATTGGTTCAATTCCTGGGCTTGCACCACCACAAATTGTAGAGATTGACGCCGTAGGTGCAATCGCAGTTTTATTGGAAAAACGCTCCATCATACCATAGTCAGCTGCATCAGGACAGGCCCCTTTTTCGTGGGCCAATTTTACCGAAGCTTTATCAACACCTACCTTAATATGGTTAAATATCTTTTTATTCCAGACTTGAGCCATCACGCTTTCGAATGGGATCATCCGGTCTTGAAGAAAGGAATGAAAGCCCATGGCCCCTAGACCGACACTACGCTCACGCATTGCAGCGTATTTGGCACGGGACATTGTATCCGGAGCTCTATCAATAAAGTCCTGAAGAACATTATCGAGAAAGCGCATTATGTCCTCAATGAATAGATCATCGTCTTTCCATTCGTCATATTTCTCTAAATTAATAGAAGAAAGACAGCAGACAGCGGTGCGCTGTTCCCCTAGGTGGTCAATGCCCGTTGGTAAGGTAATTTCACAGCATAAATTAGAGGTTTTTACAGCCAGACCAGCAAGCTTGTGGTGTTCTGGTGTCGCGTCATTTACATGGTCAATATTCAGAATATAAGGTTCCCCGGTCTCAATACGAGCTGTAAGAATTCTAATCCAGAGCTCACGAGCTCCAACTGTTTTTTGAACGGCGCCATCATGGGGGCTGGTCAAAGGCCACTCATCATCAGCCTCTACCGCACGCATAAAGGCGTTTGAGACAGAAACACCGTGATGAAGATTAAGAGCCTTACGGTTTGGATCCCCCCCCGTTGGTCTCCTTATTTCAATAAACTCTTCTATTTCAGGATGGCTTATTGGCAAATAAACTGCAGCACTCCCGCGACGCAACGAGCCTTGTGAGATCGCCAACGTTTGGCTATCCATCACACGAATAAACGGTATAATGCCAGATGTCTTTCCATTAGTGCTGACATCCTCTCCAATTGAACGAAGGTTCCCCCAGTAACTTCCAATGCCACCGCCTTTTGAGGCAAGCCAGACATTTTCGTTCCAAAGACCTACAATGCCTGCAAGGCTGTCACTTGCCTCATTTAAAAAACAAGAAATTGGAAGACCACGTTTTGTACCACCATTACTAAGGATCGGGGTTGCCGGCATAAACCAAAGACGGCTTATATAATCATAAAGGCGTTGAGAATGTGCTTCATTATCGCTGTAAAAACTGGCAACACGGGCAAACATATCCTGAAATGTCTCGCCAGGCATAAGATAACGGTCTGTTAATGTTGCTCGCCCAAAATCAGTGAGCAAGTCATCCCTACCGTCATCGGTAACTACCCGTGAACGATCTTTAACCTGAATAGTTTCTTTAAGTATTGACGCAGACAATATTTCCACTCCCATTAATTCAACCTGAGTATTATTTCAGGTCAAAAATATTTTTACAAAACGACTCCAAAAATACCAACTTTACATTATACAATTCAAAATTTATGAACTAGATGGCGTTTTCCCCAGCCTGTTTATTGTATTTTTTTAAGCAACTACATTTTGTTTTCTAACAAACGAACACCCTAATTATTATTATAACTTTAGCTAGGGTATTGTAGTATAATCATTTTCTTGATTGCCGCCCGTAAAAACCTCAATTAACACAAGATATGGTATTTGTGCAGTGACCTAATGTCAATAACTAGTATGGTGCATTTTTCAAATTTTTTATAAAGTCCACTATTTCTGCGGCTTTTAACGTTAAAAAAAATATTATTTTCGTGACTTCAGTTTTTGTGTTGGCATAGCTTCTAAGGGATTATCTGGCCAGGGGTGTTTAGGGTAGCGGCCCTTCATCTCTTTTTGTATCTCTGGATAAGAATTTTTCCAAAATCTTGCCAGGTCCGAAGTGATTTGAAGCGGTCTTCCAGCAGGTGAAAGAAGATGAAATATTAATCCTTTGTAACCGTCTAAGATGGTTGGTGTCTCAACAGCCCCAAACATTTCTTGCAGTTTGACTGCAAGAACTGGTGGATCCGTCTCATAATCTAATTTTATATTTGATCCACTCGGCACTATTATATGTGTAGGAGCCAAACGTTCCAATAGCTGTTGTTGCTTCCAATTAAGCTGGCTTTTTAAAATAGCATAGAGATCAAGGTCCTTGAGAGCTTGCCTATTATTAATATTTGTCAGATATCCTGCCAACCACATTTCAATATTTTTCAACAGCCCATCATCGGTAAAATCTGGAAACTCATACCCTAGATTACCCCTAATGAGTTCAACTCGCTTTCTTATCGCCACACTATTTTTTTCCCAAGGCAATACACCAAGACCCATTTTTCTTATTCCTTCTATCAAGGCCTCGAGTGTTTTATTAGGGTCTGGTGTTGATATTTTTTTTGTCTCAAATATCATTTTACCTAGCATTTTTATATTAACCGACCGCACGGCTTGAGCTTTTGTATTCCACTCAACAACATTTTCCTCAGTCATCAGATCCTGAAACGCGTTCTCTAAATCATTTTTCTCTATTGGTGCTGCTATGTATATTCGGGCATCTCGAACCCCTTTATCCAAGTGCGCCACCGCAATAAACTCTTCCCTTGCGAGCGGATCGTCGGCTAATAAGCTTGCCCCTCTTCCACCAGACAATAGATAAACCGGTGACGCAATAACTCTCCTCACTCCTATGCGGTCAGGAAATGCAACCGCTAAACATAGGCCTGCCTTTGAAATGTCAATTTTATCATCCGTTATCTTGTGGCTTCGTTGCCAGACACTTATCTGGCGAAGAATTGATTTAGCTAGTCTAATATTAACCCCTAGCATTTTTGCTTGCTTAAGACGCCCGCTCTTCATATGGATAATTGCCTCAATACGAAGTCGAAAATCAACTGTTCTCATATTAACTGATTGACGAAGAAGGTCTCGTTCCTGAAGCAGTGCCGCAATAGTTAGGGCCAGAAAACCATAACCATTTTTTTTTGCCGTTAGTATCATATGAGAAAGTCTCGGTGACATTGGAAATTGCGCCATAACCCTACCGTGATCTGTAATCCGCATTTGATCGTTAAGCGCCCCCAGTGATTGCAGCAAATCTCTTGCCCTACCCATCGATACAGGGTCTGGAAGATCTAACCATTTAAGTGCCGAGGCGTCTTTTATTCCCCAAAGCGCTAAATTTAAAGCCAAAGGTGTTAAATCAACCTTCATTATCTCGGGTAGGTCAAACGGTTTTAACGCGCGGTTTGCCGCTTGGCTCCATAACCGAAAACAAATTCCTTCCTCTAACCGACCCGCCCGGCCCGCTCTTTGTAATGCAGATGCCTTAGAAAGCATTCTTGTTTCAAGTCCAGTCATTCCAGACTTTATATCAAAAATAGCACTTCTTTGTTGGCCGCTATCTATAACAATACGAATGCCTTCTATAGTTAAACTAGTTTGGGCTATATCAGTAGCAAGAACCACTTTTCGCCACCCTTGGGGAGGAGGCTTAATCGCCAAATCTTGCTCTTCAAAGGACATCGATCCATATAAGGGGCATACGACAACATTCTTTAAAAACTTACTATTTTCGACCTCTTTTTTAGTTTTTTCAATTTCGCGAGCCCCGGGTAAAAAGGCTAAAATACTACCTGGTTCAGCTTGTAAGGACCTAATTATTGCAGCGGCCATTTCATCTTCAATAGAACGAGTTATTTTTTTATCAAGATACCTATATTCAACTGGAAAAACTCGACCTTCGCTGGTGATTATAGGAGCATTATTCATTAGGCTAGCAATACGTCCCCCATCAAGTGTTGCCGACATGACCAAAATCTTTAAATCGGCCCTAAAGCCCTCCTGAACATCAAGACCTAGAGCTAGACCGAGATCTGCATCAATCGACCGTTCGTGAAATTCATCAAAGATCAAAAGCCCTACACCTATAAGCTCTGGGTCTGATTGAAGCTTCCTAATAAGAACACCCTCGGTTACAATCTCGATACGAGTTTTAGGACCAACCTGACGATCCATTTTTACTCTATAACCAACGGTTTCACCCACCTTCTCACCAAGAGTTTCTGCCATACGTCTTGCGGATGCGCGTACAGCTAAACGCCTTGGCTCAAGCATAATAATTTTTTTATCCCCTAGCCAATTCTCACCTAGCAGTTCCAAAGGGATCACCGTCGTCTTACCTGCGCCGGGTGGAGCTTGCAAAACAACATTATTTAATTTTGAGAGGGTACTCTTCAACTTCGGAATAATTTCATAAATAGGTAATTTCTTAATCATAGAGGCTCTTTATTTATTAATTTTTCATATGTTTCGTTGTAAGCATATTCCTTGGATACAGTTATGTACTGCAATAATATCCCATTAAACTCTGTTTAACATACTTGCCCGCTACGTTTATCTATTAAATTACAAAACAAATTTGACTAAGAGCCTTTTCATTTCTATGGCTAAAAAAAATCAGCCGTGATATATCAACTTTTAAGGAATGAATAAATGACAGAGCAAGAAAATAGATTGAATAGGCTAGAAATAAAGTCCTCTCACCAAGATTCTCAGATCAATGATCTCAGTGAAATGGTATCTGACCAATGGAAATTAATAGAGAGACTTGGTGGTATTCTCAAAAAGGCGGATGCAAGACTAGAAAGTTTGGAAAATAATTCATCCGATAGCTTGACAGAAATTCAAGATGAAAAACCCCCGCATTATTAAAGGATTACAAATGAAGCTTAGTTTTATCGGCCTTGGTGTTATGGGCTACCCCATGGCAGGTCATTTACAAAATTCTGGGCATGACGTTTCTGTATATAATAGAACACTTTCCAAAGCGGAAAGTTGGATCTCAGAACATAATGGAAATTATTATAAAACGCCGCGTGAAGCTGTTGCGGGCGCAGAAATTGTTTTTATTTGTGTTGGTAATGATGATGATGTTCGTTCAGTCGCCTTTGGTGAAGATGGTGTTTTAGCCAGCTTAAAGAATGGGGCTATACTTGTTGACCATACAACAACATCAGCTGGCCTTGCCCGTGAGTTAGGTCAGGTTTGTGTTAAAAAAAATATTGGCTTTCTAGATGCGCCGGTTTCAGGTGGTCAAGCAGGTGCTGAAAATGGCGCACTTAGCATTATGATTGGTGGTAACGATATTACTTATAGTAAAGTAGAACCTATTTTAAATTGCTATGCAAAAAAGACAAAGTTACTCGGTCCGATAGGCAGCGGACAACTAGCAAAAATGGTCAACCAAATATGTATCGCTGGTATAGTTCAGGGCCTCTCAGAAGCTCTTAATTTCGCGATGAAAACCGGTTTAAATGCTGACGACGTTGTTGAGGTAATATCGCAGGGGGCTGCACAAAGCTGGCAAATGGAAAATCGCGCCTCCACAATGGTTCGTGATGAGTTCGATTTTGGCTTTGCACTTGACTGGATGAGAAAAGATTTAGGCTTTGCCCTTAAAGAAGCAGAGGGGCTTGATATACCGCTTCCCGTTACTAAATTAGTTGACGAATATTACCAAAAAATACAGCAAAATGGTGGCGGGCGGTTGGATACTTCAGCCCTCATTTCTCTCTTAAATAAAAAATGATGACCTCAAGGTATGTGCCTAATCAATAAATGCCTATATTCTCGAGACAACTATTCAGTGTTTAATTCAATTAATCGTGGTGTAAAAAGAACCTGTCCTCACTGTGGAGATGGTAAACTTTTTAGTGGATATTTAAAAATTACAAATTGTAGAGTTTGTAAAGCTCCAACCGGCGATATTCGCGCAGATGATTTGCCGCCTTACCTCACAATCCTACTAGTCGGTCATATTATTGTACCAATGCTGGTATTTTTTGAGGCCGTTTACCACCCGCCTCTTTGGATACAAATGGCAGTATGGCCATCTATGGCGCTACTTCTGATGCTTTTTGTTCTTCCCTTCATCAAAGGAGGCGTAGTCGGTCTAATATGGCATCTACAGCCTAGCGGTTCTGAACAACCTTAATGATCTGAAACATTAAATGTATCTGCAAAACCAGTTTCATAACACAGGCCCTGCCTAGTTAAAATAAGACGGTGCGGGTATTCTGACCTCGCAAGCCCTTTTCGTTCTAATGCTTTCCATACACTTTCGTTATTAAAACCGCTTGCCTCTCTTGCCGAAACAACAAAATTTCCTATATGGGCATGATTACCGTGCGGTAACGCAATATACATAATCGAAATATCATCCGTCCCTTCAACCCGAAAAGACGTTTCTTCACTTTTTGCTAGCTCTTGAAAAAGTGCTAATGTACGATTTTGCAGAGCGTTTAATTTAGTTTTGCTCTGCCGCATATTTAGCATCCTATTCTCATTTTTTATTATATTTTTTGATTTAAATTTATTTCTTTTATCAAAAAACTTGTTTTATTTGAGAATTCACAGTAGTTAAATTACAATTGTAGTTTTATTGAATATAACACATTCTATTTTTCGAAAAGGAAAAAGACAAAAATGGCTAATACAATCAATTTTATTACCTGTGCATTCGTAACCGTTTTATTACTAATATCTATTGCACTTGCTGGACCGCATTTATTACTTCCAGCTGTCGCAATGATTGTGGTCATTCTAGTGGGAGGTCTTTGCATTTATGTTGCAAATTCAATAATTGTAGCTCGGAATAAAATCGAGAAAGAATGGGAAACTAAAAATCCAGAATAACTATACCTATCATAAATACGTATCCTAAATACTCAATAAGAAACCACCAAAATAAAAAGCTTTATTAAAAAATGAAATCTACTTTATATGTTTAAGGTAAGATTTTTAGAATTGATAAACCAGATCCTCTAAATCATTAACTTTCTTTAATACTCAGCACCACCACTTTCAAGGATCCGCGCCAGGGAACGGAGGCGGCGATTTTCTTTAGTTAGATCTAGAGGGGTGCGCCCTGTATTATCGGCCAGAGACCAGTCAGCATTAGCTTCCATTAGCGCCTTCACTATTGCGCGATCATTAGAGAGTACTGCCTTATGCAAGGCCGTTTCACCATTTCTGTCTTTAATGTTAACTTTGGCATTTTGACCAATAAGAAGGTTTACAATTTCACGTGAATTTAACCTTGCTGATGCCATCAGTGCAGTCTCTCCTGAAGATTTAATAGTCAAATCAGTATTGGCACCAGCATTTAAAAGAAATGTAACACCAACAGGGTCCTTCATATTTGCTGCAATATATAATGGAGTCGCTCCAGTTTTATATTGTCGCGTATTTGTGTTTGCTCCTTTCTGCAGGAGGGACCGAAGTTTGCTATAATTCTTTTCTTTCACCGCTTTAAGTAAATTATACCCACTTGAAAAACTACCTTCCTGGGCTTTTACTGTATTAAAAGTAATTGGAAAAGTAAGCATTACAGCCAATATACAGTGAATTATATATTTTTTGGGGCTCATATCAAAATCCAGTCTTTATAAATCGTTCTGGTCATATTATAACAGGAACTTATAACTAGTCTATTATTAAACTAATATGAAGCAAGGCCTTAATATGAGCATATTCCCCCCAAATAAAAAAACGGTGGTACGAATTTTTATCATCATATTTCTTACAATTATCGCATTTGTTGTTTGGGACAAGTACTTGGACACATACTCTACCCCCACCGCATCAGAAAATAGCCGCGCCCTTATTGGTGGAACATTTAAACTTGTCAACGACATGGGTGAGCCTGTTACCAACAAAACTTTTCATGGTAAATTTATGCTTGTTTATTTTGGTTATACATATTGTCCTGACGTCTGCCCCATGGATCTTCAAATTATGTCAGATAGCTTGACGTACCTTAACGCTGAACAGCTAAATCAAATCACCCCAGTTTTTGTAACGATTGATCCTGAACGTGATACAATAGAAGTCATGGCTGAATATATTCAATTTTTTCACAAAGACCTTACCGGGCTTACGGGGACAGTGGAACAAATTGAGAATATTAAAAAGGTCTACAAAGTATACGCAGCGAAAGCTGACGATTCTGATGATTATTTAGTTGATCATACTGCATACACTTATTTAATGGATAAAAATGGTATATTTTTACAACATTTTAATCACGGTGAGGATCCAGAGGTTATGGCATCCAAAATAGCTTCTTTTATTAACTCATGACAGATGGTGCGTTACCTTTCTGGAAGAATAAAAGCCTAACACAAATGTCGCGTAAAGAATGGGAATCCCTTTGCGACGGCTGCGGTCTTTGCTGCCTACATAAGCTTGAGGACGAGAAAAGTAGCGTGATTTCTTATACAGATGTTGCCTGCCGATTATTAGATATTCAAAACTGCCGTTGTAAAAATTACACTCGGAGAAAAAAATTAGTCCCCGACTGCGTAATCTTAAAGCCTGAGCAAGTTTCAGAGTTCAAATGGCTTCCAAAAACATGTGCATATAGACTAATTTCGGAAGGGAGGGACCTTTATTCATGGCACCCCTTGATAAGTGGCCATGAGAATAGTGTCCATCGCGCTGGGATTTCTGTACAGAATAAAGTAGTATCAGAACGTGATGCTGGCGATCTCGAGGATCATATTATTGAAATAGATGAGATTAGTCATGAGTAATTTAAATAACTTTCCACTTGAATTTAAAACTCACAATCGAGCAAAACGTATGAAATTACGTTATGATGCTGCGAAATGTTGTGCGGTTGTAACAATGCCGCCAGAAAGCACCCGAAGAGAGGCACAGCACTTCGCATCTCTCCATATTTCCTGGCTTGAAAAACAACGCAAATCATCATCGGAGCGTATTTTTCTCTCTCCAGGATACCACATACCTATTGAAGGGATACCCTATTTTATAGTTCATAAAAATGATAATATTGGCCTAATAAAACAAACTGATTTTGAAATAGTCGTCGGTGGTGATAAGATCGGTTTTTCTAAACGACTTGAAAATTACTTAAAAAAATTAGCTCAAAAAAAGATTGAACCCCTTGCTCAGCAAATGGCAGAATCAATTGGTCTGAGTTTTCGCCGTATTCAAATACGAGATACTAAGAGCCGTTGGGGGAGTTGCTCTTCAAGTGGTACTCTTTCTTTTTCTTGGAGGCTTATAATGTGTCCCAATAAAATTATCGAATATGTGGTTGCACATGAGGTGTCCCATATTAAAGAAATGAACCATAGTCCTGCATTTTGGAGTGTTGTTGATGAATTGGTTAACGATGCAAAAATATCGAGAAAATGGTTAAAAAGTGAAGGCCAAGCTTTGATGATGATATTATCTGAGTAGACGTAAGTTATGACCCCGGTCTAGCTCTTGGGTAAACATTTGGCGTTGCAAGAGTTGCGTCATTTCTTCTAAGCGAGCTGCTATACATAAAGTTCTTCCATATTTGGGCAGGTGTGCTGCCACCAGTTACCCCTTGCATGGGCGTACTATCATCCTTGCCCACCCAGACCCCACTCACAATACCTTTTCCATATCCTACAAAAAGTGCATCTTTGTAATTCTGAGTTGTTCCAGTTTTACCAAAAACTGGAAAATCCATAGATGCCGCCCTTGCTGTTCCAGTTGTCACAACATTTTTAAGCATTGATTCCATCATAACGTTTATTTTCTTCTCCAAAACCCTCACATCTGGTCCCGGTAGGTGACGATAAAGTATTTGACCCGAACTACTTTGAATTTCCATAATACCATAGGGCTTTATCTCTATGCCACCACTGGCTATCACGCTGTAAGCACCCGTTAACTCCAGAAGATTAAGTTCCGATGTACCTAGCGCTAGACTTGGCTCTATCGTAAGTGGTGATTTAATTCCTAGTCGCTCCGTGATATCAACTACTAAACCTCTATTGACACGTTCGGATAACTTTACCGCAACTGTATTAATAGATTTAGCAAACGCACTCTCAAGCGTCACATCGCCTATAAATTCACCACTATAGTTTTGAGGGCTCCAGCCATTTAAAATGACTGGACTATCTCGCATTACTGTCGTTGGGCTCAGCCCAGCTTCTAGTGCAGCAAGATAAACAAATAACTTGAAAGCACTTCCGGGTTGTCGCTGAGCCTGCACGGCACGATTAAACTGACTTTTATTATAATCTCTACCTCCTACCATAGCCTGAACTGCACCGTCATAATCCATAGATACTAAAGCTGCTTGTGTATTTTCGTGTCTCTCATCACGACCAAGTACTTGGCGCACCGCATTTGTGGCCATATTCTGAATTTCAGGAACCAGCGTAGTTTTAATTACAATAGGCTCATTAGTCTGCCCGATTAAATTTGGGACTTGATCAATAATCCAATCAGTATAATAACGCACGTCACTACCAGCGCTAGTAGTATTAATGTTCACTTTTATTTTTTTCGCCCGCTCCCCCGTTAATCTATTAATAAAGCCAGCCGTAATCATATTATCGAGCACCAAAGATGTCCGGCCATAGGCACGTTGCACATCACGGAGAGGAGAATAAAGAGAAGGCCCCTTAAGCATACCCGCTATCATAGCTGCTTCAGTTAAAGTTAAATTTCGAGCACTATGACCAAATATTGTTCGAGAAGCAGCATCAATCCCATATGCGCCACTTCCAAAATAAGCCCTGTTAAGATACACAGCCAAAATTTCTTGTTTACTAAGCTTCATCTCTAACCAGAAACTAAGAAGTAGTTCCTGAACTTTGCGCTTAAAGGTTCTCTCCGCACTGAGGTAAAGATTTTTTGCTAATTGCTGAGAAATAGTACTACCACCCTCAACCATTCTACCCGCTATTAAATTACTTACTATTGCTCTGGCTAACCCACGAAGATCTAGGCCGCTATGGTCAAAAAATCGTTTATCTTCTATTGCTATAACAGCCTCTATGTGATTGATCGGAATTTCCTGATAATCAAGCCATTCCCCATACACATTACCGTATGTAGAAATAACATCCCCATTTTGAGCCATAACCATAATAGTTGATTTAGTATTATTTTGTTCTAAATTTGAAATATCTGGTAAATCATATGCATAATAAACCACAAGTGGAACAAGTAATATTGTTCCCCAAACAAGGATAACCAAAGATCCATAAAGAAACTTTGAAAAGAAGGTTACTGACTTTGTGTTGTTATTTTTTTTGGTGCTTTTTGCTTTCGAAGGCTTAATAGGCTTTCTAAATATACCAAACATCCGTCACCATACTTTTTACACAAAGGATAATAAGGGATTTCAAAGATATCGATTGAAAAATCAGCCCTAATAATCTGTTTTTTTATTCAATTACCTAAACATCCAAATTGGCAACACTTAAAGCGTTATCTTGAATGAATTCTCGGCGTGGTTCAACCACGTCTCCCATTAACTTCGAGAATATTTCATCGGCAGTATCAGCATGACTGACTTTTACCTTAAGCAGGCTCCGCGCATCTGGATCAAGAGTTGTTTCCCAAAGTTGCCCCGGGTTCATCTCACCCAAACCTTTATAACGTTGGATTGAGAGCCCTTTGCGACCATAATGAATAATATATTTTAAGAGTTGGCTTGGCAAATGGATGTCCGTGCCCTCTTCTTTGCGAGTAATAGTCGAAGTTGCAACAAAAATTTCAGCCCTCGCCGCCGCAGCCTCATTAAGTTTGCGGGCTTCAGCGGAAGCAATAAGCGCCGCATCAAATTTATAAATATCTTTAATTCCGCGAATTTCCTGAATAAACACAACTCCATCACCCTCAGCATCTAGGCTTGCACTCCAATTATCCTCACCAATCCCTGCACGCGCATTAAGACGATCCGTTACTTTAGCAAGAACATTTTTAGCTCCATTTCCTTTGACTAAAATATCCTCCGTAAGAGAACCAAGTACCGCAATTTCCTCAAGAATTTCTTTATTATAGCGGTTTGATACATGATCAAGGACCCGGTTTACTCTACGAGTGTTTTCTAGCAGATCAGCAAGATCATTGCCCGCGATCTGTGTACCATCGCCTAAGGTCAACATCATTTCTTCAAGTGTCTGAGCGATCAAGTAATCTTCAAGGGCAGGGTCATCCTTCAAATAAACTTCTGATTTTCCTCGGCTTACCTTATAAAGAGGTGGCTGAGCTATATAGAGATATCCTTTTTCAAGAAGTTCCGGCATCTGACGATAAAAGAAGGTAAGTAGCAGGGTCCGGATATGTGCGCCATCCACATCGGCATCCGTCATTATAATTACTTTGTGGTAACGCAGTTTTTCAATATCAAAATCTTCTCGACCGATACCCGTGCCTAGCGCAGTGATTAATGTCCCAATTTCCTGAGATCCCAGCATACGGTCAAAACGAGCACGCTCCACATTGAGAATTTTACCTTTTAGCGGAAGTATTGCCTGGTTTTTACGATGACGTCCTTGCTTGGCGCTACCACCCGCACTATCGCCCTCCACGATGAATATTTCTGCTTTCTCAGGGTTCCGTTCCTGACAATCAGCAAGCTTACCGGGTAATGACGAAATATCAAGCACTCCCTTGCGCCTGGTAAGGTCTCGTGCTTTACGAGCCGCTTCCCGAGCTGCGGCTGCTTCACAAATTTTTCCAATAATAATTTTCGCATCTGCAGGATGCTCTTCGAACCATTGACCAAGTTTTTCATTTAGCAGACTTTCCACCACAGGCCTAATTTCAGACGATACAAGTTTATCTTTAGTTTGTGAGGAAAACTTCGGATCAGGCACTTTAACACTGAGCACACAAGTAAGTCCCTCACGGCTATCATCGCCTGAAATTGATACTTTTTCGCGCTTAGCAATCCCCATGGATGTTGCGTAACTATTTATTGTACGCGTTAATGCTCCTCGAAACCCGGCTAAATGGGTCCCGCCGTCTCGCTGAGGAATATTATTTGTAAAGCAAAGGACATTTTCGTGATAGCTATCATTCCACTGCAGGGAACACTCAAAAATCACATCGTCTTTTTCACCAATTACCGTAATTGGCGCACCAATAAGAGCCGTTTTATTTCTGTCAAGATACTCAACATAAGCTTCAATACCCCCCTCATAGTATAATTCAACCTCTTTATGATCACTTGTGCGATGATCCTGAACGATGATACGCACCCCCTTATTAAGGAATGCTAACTCTCTAAAACGATGCCTAAGCGTATCAAAACTAAACTCTACATTGGTAAATGTGTCAGTTGATGGCTTAAATGTAACCTGTGTACCAGTTTTGCCAGGCGTGTCACCAATAATTACAAGGTCCTCGAGAGGTTCCCCGCCTTCAAAGCGCATGAAGTGCTCTTTATCATTCCGCCAGACCCGCAACTCAAGGTAATCAGAGAGGGCATTTACAACCGAAACACCAACGCCATGAAGACCGCCAGAAACTTTATAACTATTACTGTCAAACTTTCCACCTGCGTGAAGCTGGGTCATGATTACCTGCGCGGCAGAAACCCCCTCATCCTCATGAATATCCACAGGAACCCCACGGCCATTATCAGTTACTGAAATCGAACCTTCTGAATTCATAGTAACTAAAACTTTATCGCAGTAGCCAGCAAGACTTTCATCAATAGCATTATCAGAAACCTCAAAAACCATATGATGAAGACCAGTACCATCATCGGTATCGCCAATATACATTCCAGGTCTTTTTCTAACTGCATCAAGCCCCTTAAGAACTTTAATGCTGTCAGCACTATAGTCTTCCGCGCCTGCGCTTGCGCTTGCATCTTTAGTTTCTGTTGCTTCAGACATGAGTTTTAGTCCTTTTCTTGATCTAATTTATACTTAATGTACTATAACACATAACTAAGTATCTACCTCTATTTTTCCATCAGAAAAATGAAAAAATTTCGCAGATTTTTCTATTTGTCTAAAAAGGGATTTATCCGTTCCCGTCAACCAAACCTGAGAACCTATATCCCGAAGTTCTTCAAATAAATAACCACGCCGGCTTTCGTCCAGGTGAGCCGCTACTTCATCAAGCAACAAAAGAGGTGGCGCGCCAAATTGAGTGGCACTAAGGCGGGCACTAGCAAGAGTTATTCCAATCAAAAGTGCTTTTTGCTCTCCCGTAGAACACAGATCTGCTGGCATATTTTTTTCTGCATGCCTTACCAACAGATCCGATTTATGAGGCCCTATTGAAGTCCTCCCCGACTTACTGTCATAACTTCGTGTTGAAAAAAGTCGTTCGCAAAAGGTTCGTTCCACCTCAAGTGCTGGCCTGTGGCTCAATTCTTTTTCAAGTTCCCCGCCAATTGAAAGTACTGCAGTTGGAAATTCTGACTGGCTCTCTTGGATCGCCTGTGATAATTTTCCAAGTGCATCAAGCCTAGCCGCGGCCACCGCTACCCCATGCTCAGCCATACGCTTTTCCAAACTTTCAAGCCAGAGTTGATCTGCATTTTCTTCACTCAACAACCGACCTCGTTCTCGCATTACTTTTTCATATGCGTTAACCTCACGTGCGTGACTTGGATAATATGCGGCCACCAGGCGGTCAAGAAAGCGACGCCTACCTGACGTTCCCTCTATAAACAGTCTGTCCATTTGTGGCGTAAGCCAAGCCACCTGCAACACATTAGCAAAGGCTAGCGGGCTCGATAGTATTTCACCGTCAAGCTTGCCTATCCTGCGGTCTACCGACGTCTCTGATGAAAGTTCATGGCGAGGCTGGAGCCCACTTCCGAGTTGCCGCTCGCCGTCTGGAGTTATTACACGACCAGAAACTGCCCAAGATATACTTGACCCTATGAGATTAACATCTGATAATTTAGCCCTTCTCAGTCCCCGTCCCGGCGATAAAAACGACAAGGCTTCAAGCAAGTTAGTCTTACCAGCACCATTGGCTCCAACCAAAACAACTGAGTTTGAACCTACATTAAGCTCAATATTTTCATATGATCTGAAGTTGCTCAGCAATAAACGGTCCACATAAAGCACAAGCGCCTTTGCTGAAGGTGGAACACTCTTATAATCTTTAATGGTTCGCGAATTCGATGAATCACTCAACCGAAATACACACTAAACTCTCATCGGCATGAGGACATATAACGCACCCTCATCGGTCAGGTCTCTTAGGATCGTTGGCGCTGCAGCATCAGCAAAAGCTACCTGAACCGTATCACCTTCAATTTGAGCAAGTATATCAAGGAGATATCGCGAATTAAAACCAATTTCCATGTCGTCAGATTCATAGCTAACCAAAAGCTCCTCGGTGGCGGTACCATGCTCTGGACTATGAACGGAAAGCTTAAGTTGGCCAGCACCCATAGCCAACTTAACTGACCTAGTTTTATCTGTTGAAATAGTAGATACGCGGTCTACAGATTCTGCAAGAACGTTACTATTCACTTCCATGTTTTTATCATTGCCTTCAGGTATTACACGTGTGTAATCTGGAAAGGTTCCATCAATAAGTTTAGATGTCAAAACAATATCTGAAAAACTAAAGCGGATTTTCGTATCTGATAAGCTAACCTTAACCTCACCCTCATACTCGTCTATAAGCTTCCTAAGTTCGCCGACCGCCTTTCTTGGGACAATAATGCCCGGCATGTCCGCGGCACCTTCCGGCTGGTCCATATCAAAACGGGCTAACCTATGCCCGTCAGTAGCAACGCCGCGAAGTACGTTCTCGCCATTATCGTCGGTGGCCGCATGAAGGTAAATACCATTGAGGTAGTAACGAGTTTCTTCGGTTGAAACGGCAAAGCGAGTTTTATCAATAAGCCGTTTTAGGTTTACCCCTGTTACTTTAAAATTTACAGGAAACTCACCTTCAGACATCACAGGAAAATCCTCTCGCGGAAGGCAAGAGAGAGTAAACCTTGAGCGCCCTGCACTTATAGAAAGTCTCGTACTGTCCAAATCATAGTATAGTTCAACTTGCGACCCATCTGGAAGCTTTCTAACAATATCATATAGTGTGTGGGCTGGAGCAGTGATGCCACCAGGCTCCTGGGTTTCAGCTACAACACTTTCGCCAATGGCTATATCAAGATCAGTTGCGGCAAGGTTTAGACGGCCGTCTTCACTCTCAAGCAAAACATTCGACAGAATGGGAATAGTGTTTCTACGCTCAACGACACTTTGAATGTGTCCCAAAGATTTCAGTAATTCACCTCGTTCGATATTCAATTTCATTTGATAATTTCACGCTTCATATTTATTATAATTTTAGCCCAAGACTTAGATAGTCCGTTTGATATTTTTTAATTTAACTGAGAAACAGACTACCATAAATAGACATGAGGTCAATGGGTTTTTCACCGCATTCCTGCCGAGTCGCATTATATTTTAAACTCAAATTAAAAGCGCTTAAATAGAGCCTTAAATTTACGTGCTAAACATTCTTTCTAGATGCAAAATATCTTCGTCTAGGACACTGTCAGTCTGACGTAGTTCATCTATTCGTTTAACTGCGTGCATCACGGTTGTATGGTCTCGGCCGCCAAACTTGCGGCCGATAGACGGCAGGGACTTTGAGGTCAAATGCTTGCAGAGATACATAGCAACCTGCCTTGGACGAGCGACTTGACGGGCCCGACGCGCAGAAAGAAGATCGGAAAGTTTAATATTAAAGTAGTCAGCTACTCGCCGTTGAATTTCATCCGCCGTCACACGCCGATCATTAGCCCGTAGTAGATCCTGTAATACCTCTTGGGTCATATCAAGTGTTATTGGCCTACCAATCAGCGTTGAATGAGCAACCATCCTATTAAAAGCGCCCTCAAGTTCACGAACATTTGAGCTGATCCGACGAGCAAGGAATTCGAGCACCTCACTTTGAATTTCAACTTCTGGTACACCATTTGCTTTTTGCTGCAAAATACCAAGCCTAAGCTCATAATCAGTCGGATGAATGTCAGCAACTAGGCCCCACCCAAGTCTTGAACGAATCCGCTCCTCAACGCCATCAAGATTTGATGGTGATCTATCAGCCGATAGCACCACTTGTCGGTGATGATCAATGAGCGCATTAAATGTATGAAAAAATTCTTCCTGGGTTGAATTTTTATTAGCAATGAATTGAAGGTCATCGATCATCAATAAATCTACATTACGGAATTTCTTTTTAAAAGACATGGTATCTTTGTAGCGGATCGAAGATACAAACTGATACATAAATTGTTCAGCAGACAAATAAACCACCTTACGTTCCGGAAAATATTCACGGTTAGCCCAGGCAATAGAATGCATTAGGTGCGTTTTTCCCAAACCAACCCCACCATGCAAAAAAAGCGGATTAAAATTAACATCTTTATTTTCAGCAACTCGTCGGGCTGCAGCATAAGCAAGCTCATTTGATTTACCCACCACAAAACTATCGAAGGTAAAACGCGGATCAAGCAGTGCTCCAAATTGATCATCTCGAATAATTTTGACCTGCTCAGTCGAGGCAATATCAGTTGTTTTTTTTAAAATTTTACCAGAAGGGCTAGCTGGCAACACTTTATGATCCAACCCCTTATGACTAGAAAGGACCATAATTTCAATATCATTCACATGGCCGTTGACTTTACTCCAAGCACTTTTTATGCGTTCAGAAAAATTTTCCATGATCCAGTTGCGCATGAAACGTGTCGGCGCAGCCATCACAGCGCAGCCGTCTTCAATATTGACGAGAGCAAGTGGCTTGATCCAGCTTTTATAACTACTTTCATCAAAGTCTGATCGCAAGTAGTCCAGAACCGAAACCCATTGCGCATCAATAGTGTCTTTTAATATTACTTTTGTTGGATCTTGCTGAATTAATTTTTTTGCCATTTAAACTATTTCTTCATCTTAAAAAATTATTACCAATTAATGCTTCCATGGAAGGCTCAGTCCCTGCCAACCTGTTTTTCTGCCGCGGTGGCCAAATTCATCTGGTGTCCCCTCAAAGCCCTCTAATATATTATAACTATGCCTAAAACCAACATCATTAGCTGCTATAGCAGCGCCGACGGATCTGATACCACCTCGGCATAAAAAATAAATAGGCGTATCTTTATTTGGTACAGCCTGACTAAGCTCAGATAGGAAAGCTGTATTTGGAACTCCGTCGGGGAAACTAACCCATTCAATTAAAATACTATTCTTGGAAAGGCCTGATAAATCAACGACACCAACACATTTCCATTCAGCAAGTGTTCGCACATCAACTAATACTGCACTTTTATCCCGAGCAAGCACATCCCAGGCTTCTTTAGGCGTGACATCACCCTTATATTGTCTGGTCATATTTGGTGTTCCCTCTATTAAACTTTATATTTCGATCATTAATTGAGCTTTTTTAGAAACAAAGGTCTATCAAGCTGCAAAATTTATTCTGCAGGGCGACGCCTCTATTGATGTCGATAAATTCTTATGTGATTAAACTACCCATCATATTGCCATCATGCAATATGACTCCAGCCAAAAAAATAAAATAAAATACTATTCTATGTATTTACCTGAGCACTACCTACTAGATGTAGTAGGTAGCCAATGTAGAAAAAAAATCTCCCATAACTTAAAAGAACATAAGAAGAATATCCAAAAATAAGATGGCAAAAAAAAAGTCAGACCATAACAGGTTTGACTTTTTTTGATCAATTTTAGTCTTTAGTAGGACTTTATTCTTGCGAATCGTTACTAACTCTAACGCGACTCGAAACTATCTCTGCTAAGAGAACTAACTGAGAGCTTTCACTCGTTTGGATAGACGTGAAACTTTACGGGAAGCTGTCTTCTTATGAAAAATACCCTTAGTTACTCCACGCATTAATTCTGGTTGCGCTGCTTTAAGAGCAACCTTTGCTTCATCAGCATTACCAGCTTCAACTGCAAGTTCAACTTTTTTCACAAATGTGCGAATTCGACTGCGACGTGCCTTATTGATATCTTCACGCGCTGCATTACGCCGCACTCTTTTCTTAGCTTGTAATGTGTTAGCCATTATTTTTTATTCCTTTAGCGACCGCGTTCTCAAAAACTGCATTTATTTTTAAATTAGCAGGAGAACCACTTTCTTCAAATAATTATCAATTCTTCTCTAATTTGTGGCTTATAAACATGCTATAACCATTGGTCAACAAGCTTTTCATATATTTAACCTGATTGACCAAATTAATCCTAATTTTTTCTTCTTTTGTACTTTATTAGGCTCGACCTCCTCCATTATGACCCACAGACCTTCACAAGCACTATTCAAACCAGTCATTTATAGCAGAAAAACTAACTCGCCAATCGAATCACACCGTAGTCTTATCGCAATAAAAATTATTTTGGCACAAGCGAATAGCTAATGATTGTTTTGTTATCCGTCACAGAGATATCAAGAAGTAAACTTTCTGTCCCTCTGGTCGCTTTAATGCAAAAAACTAAGTTGGGGTCACAAGACGCAGACTGATCAATACTCCATTCAAGAGACGGAAGTGCCATACTATAATATATATGAACATCCTTAGCCGCGTTTTGTCCACTAGCTTCAGCATATATAATGCGCCCTCCAGGACTATCAAAAAGCATTGACCCTTCGTTATTTTCTGTCAATCCATCCATTAGAGGTATGGCCACATCTCTAAGCATATCATTTTCTTGAGCAAGCACAGCAACGGGTGCTATTAAAAGACTAAGTATTACAAATAAATATAGGTTTGTAGATTTCAACATATTATTAGCCTACTTATTTCTGGCACTCAGGGCAATAAAATGTTGATCTACCCGCCTGATTAATTCTATTGATCTCCCCTATGCAACCAGGGTTCTTACAGTATTCCCCTTCACGGCCATAGCAGACAAATTGGTGTTGAAAATATCCAAGATCCCCGTCCGCCCCAACAAAATCCTTGAGGCTAGATCCACCTGCCTCGATCGCACGGTTAAGTACATCTCTAATAATAACCACTAACCGCTCCACATCATCAATACAGAGGTCTGATGCTTTTTTAGTAGGTGAAATTAGGGCTATATTGAGGGCCTCACAAACATAAATATTACCCAGCCCAACAACTACACTCTGGTCAAGAAGATTAATTTTTATCGCAGATTTCTTAATCTTCAACTTCTCCTTTAAATAAGCACCATTAAATTCATTTCCCAGAGGCTCTACAGCCATTTTCTTGAAAAGTTTGTGACCTGCTAGTTCACCCTGAGTGCACAGTGTGATAAGACCAAAACGCCGCGGGTCATTATAAATAATCCATTCGCACCGATCAGTTTCGAAAATGACATGATCATGCTTTTCAAAAGGGGTACTATCTATTTTTCGAACGGTAAATTTACCGGACATTCCTAGGTGGCAGATAATTACATCACCGCTATCTAATGGTATTTGTAGATATTTTGCTCGCCGATCAACCGAAAGGACACGACAGCCAATTATTCTTTTTTCGAAATCCTCTGGAATAGCAATGCGGATTTTATTTCGTCGTTTAGTGACCCCTAGAATTTTTCTTCCTTTTAATGAAGGAATAAGGCCACGTCTGGTAGTTTCTACTTCTGGTAATTCAGGCATTTATTTTACAACTCTGTTAATTCTTAAAGCGTTTCTACTGGAACAGAATGCAACACTGCGCTATGTTCCGCAACATGACAAATAAAGAAAATATAAATAGAAAAAAAACCATTCATTTTGGCTTCAAAGATGTTCAAGAAGAGGAAAAACAATCTCTTGTCAGAAACGTCTTTGATAGTGTTGCTGAAAAATATGATATTATGAATGATGTTATGAGTGGTGGGCTACATAGGCTCTGGAAAAATGACTTTATCCGTGATCTGCGGCCAGAACCGAATATGCATTTACTCGATGTTGCTGGTGGTACCGGCGATATTGCCTTTCGTTTTTTGAAAGCTGCAAATAAACGGGCTAATAATAAATCAACTTCCGCCATAGTCACCATTTGCGATATTAATCAAAAAATGCTCGTGGCAGGACGTGCTCGCGCGTTCGATCAGGGTATTTTTGACCCAATTGATTGGGTTGCTGGAAACGCAGAAATGCTGCCCCTTCCTGATTGCTCAGTTGACGTCTATACAATTGCTTTTGGCATTCGAAATGTAACTCATATTGATATCGCACTTAAAGAAGCCCTGCGTGTTTTAAAGCCTGGCGGCAGGTTTATGTGTCTTGAGTTTAGTAGCGTTGATCTTCCACTTCTCAAAAAAATATATGACGTCTACTCCTTTAAACTTATTCCACATTTTGGTGGACTTATCACTGGTAATAAAGACAGTTATCAATACTTAGTTGAGAGCATTCGGAAGTTTCCTACCCAAGAAAAATTTATGAAAATGATTGATGATGCAGGATTTAAAAGAACTTCTTACCGTAATCTATCTGGTGGCATAGTAGCCATACATTCTGGTTGGCGGGTCTAGTTGTGTTTAAATGGATTTTCCATATTGGACGCATCGTGAAGATTGGACACACACTTTCCAAGCATGATGCGCTTATGGATATTATAAAACTTTTTAACGATGGTCCTAAAAATTTAGAAAAACTTCGCAACATCAAATTAAAATATGACGTGAGCGCTAAACCAGAAACCCCCCTTGTTATTGCACTGCAAAATTTAGGTCCAGGCTTTATAAAAATTGGTCAAGCACTCGCCACTAGACCCGATATTATCGGTACTGAAACTGCCTTTGATCTTTTAAAACTTCAAGACGATGTACCTCCTTTTCCTGGCAAAAAAGCCATCCAAATAATTGAGGCCGATCTCGGACTTAAAATTACCGATTTATTTGAAGAGTTTAGCGCAGAACCTATCGCCGCAGCGTCAATAGCTCAGGTTCATATGGCAAGAACTATCAAAGGTAAAAAGGTTGCTGTTAAAGTGTTGCGCCCCGGTATTGCTAAGGCTTTTAAACGCGATCTCGAAGCCTTCACATGGCTGGCAGGCATAGCGGAACTCTTCTCAAACGAAGCACGGCGCCTCCGTCCAAGTAAGGTGATTGAAACCATTGCCGAGGTTATCTCTCTGGAGATGGATTTACGTATTGAGGCGGCCTCTGCCGCAGAGCTTAAACAAAATGTAAAAAACAATCCTTATTATGATGTGCCCGAAGTAGACTGGAGCCGAACCAGCCGCCGAGTGCTTACAACCGGCTGGGTTGATGGTATATCTTTTAAAAAATTGGAAAAAATTAAAAGTGCCGGCCTTAATCCTAACAAGCTTGCGGAAAATTTAGTGCAAAGCTTTCTAAGTCAAGCGCTTAATGACGGGTTTTTTCATGCCGACCTTCATCAGGGTAATTTATTTGCCTCTTTGGATAACAAGGTTACAGCCATTGATTTTGGTATTATGGGCCGTATTGATCTTCCTACACGGCGGGCTTTAGCCAATATTTTATATGGCTTTGCAAACCAAGATTACGACCGTATTGCCAAAGCGCACTTTGATATGGGGTACGTTCCTAAAAATCAAGACTATGTTAATTTTAAGCAGGCAATTCGTGCCATCGGCGAACCCGTTGTTGGTAAGCCACTTAGCGAGATATCGGCGGGTAAATTACTCGGCCAGCTTTTTGAAACTACTACTCGTTTTAATATGAGCACACAACCACAACTAATCTTGTTACAAAAAACTATGGTCACGGCTGAAGGGGTTGCTCTTAATTTAAATCCAGACATAAATATGTGGGAAGTTTCACGTCCAATTATTGAAAAATGGGTTTCCGAAAATCTTAATCCGATAGCAATAATTAAAGACGCATTTAAAATTACGTTTGATACCCTGTCCAGACTGCCACAGATTATTGTAGATGTTGAAAAAATAGTTGACCAAGCTAAGCAGATGCCGTCACCTAATATGCAGAGAAGAAGTTCCGCTATACTAGTTTTATACGGTCTTTTGGCAGGCATACTTGGAAGTACGCTTTTTTATTCTCTTTATATAATGTTGCAACTCTAGGTATCAGCGTTTATCTTTAATGTAGACACAATAAAGAGAGATAGACTTTTGATTGACACCCTTGACGGTAAAAAAATACTAATAATCATTGGCGGCGGCATCGCCGCCTATAAATGTCTTGACCTTATTCGTCGGCTAAAAGATCGGGGTGTCAAAATTCAATCTATACTTACTAAAGGCGGCGAACAGTTTGTCACACCCCTTGCTGTTAGCAGTCTTACAGAGAGGAAAGTTTATCAAGACCTTTTCTCGCTTAATGACGAAGCCGAAATGGGCCATATCAAATTATCTCGTGATAATGAACTTATACTAGTAGCACCCGCCACCGCCGACCTAATGGCAAAAATGGCAACGGGCATTGCCGACAACCTAGCAACCACAACTCTCCTTGCCAGCACTAAACCGATTATGATTGCCCCGACCATGAACAGTCAAATGTGGGACCACCCCGCAACACAGCATAATTTAACTGTGCTCAAAGAACGCGGTACATTAGTCATCTCTCCTGCTGCTGGCGATCTGGCCTGCGGCGAGGTTGGAACAGGGCGCCTTGCAGAAGTTGAAAATATTATAGAAGAAATAGAATCTTTTTTTTTAAGTAATTCAAACCTTGCCCTGCAAGGTAAAAAAATAACCATCACCGCGGGCCCAACTCATGAAGCAATTGATCCCGTTCGTTATATAGTTAATCACTCTTCAGGAAAGCAAGGTTACGCTATTGCGGAAGCCCTTTATAGAGAAGGCGCTGAGATTACATTAATATCAGGTCCAACAAACCTAAATGTTTCATTAGGGATTAAAAAAGTTAATGTTATATCAGCACGTGAAATGATGTCTGCAACAGAGAAGAGCCTTCCCGCAGATGTTGTAGTTTGCGTTGCGGCCGTAACTGATTGGTACATTAAAAATAGGGCCGTACAGAAGATCAAAAAACAAAAAGAGGGACTACCATCCCTCGAACTTTCTGAAAATCCAGATATATTAAAAACAATTGCAACCCATAAAAGTAACCGTCCCCCGCTAGTAATTGGTTTTGCCGCTGAAAGTGAAAACCTAATCGAATATGCGAAAGAAAAACTTAATTCAAAAAGATGTGACTGGATTGTTGCTAATGATATATCTGGTGAAGTTATGGGTGGCGAGAATAATCAAGTTCACATTATTACTTCTAAATTAGCAGAAAAATGGCCAGATATGAAAAAAACAGATGTTGCGGTTAAGCTGACAAAAAAAATTGTATACTTTTTTAAGGAAAAATAATGATCCCCGTAAATATTAAAATATTACCTAATGGCAAAGGATTAAAGCTACCCGAGTATGAGACTAGGAACAGTGCGGGGATGGATCTTATGGCCGCTACCAAAGAAGGCGAAGACCTTGTTATAAAGGTTGGTGAACGCCGGATGGTACCAACAGGGTTTTCTATGGCTATGGGCCCCGGGTTTGAGGCACAAGTTCGTCCGCGTTCTGGTTTAGCTTGGAAAAATGGTATCACCCTGCTGAATTCACCAGGAACAATCGACGCCGATTATCGTGGTGAGGTCAAAGTCATTCTTATAAATCTCGGGGATAAAGATTTTATTATAAATCGAGGTATGCGAATTGCTCAGATGGTTATAGCACCCGTCACGCAGGTTTTATGGAATGAATGCGATAGCCTTGATGAAACTATGCGTGGAACTGGTGGATTTGGTTCAACCGGAATAAAGCTATGAACTCCACCGTCACCTTAATAATTGCTGGGACGGAAAGTAAAATTTCCACAGAGGACCTAACTATCGAACGGATTATCGCCGAGGCGCATTCAGTAGGATATAAAAAATTTAGTGTTTTTTGTAATGATCAAGAAATTGACAGGCCTGATACTTTTAAAGCTATCCCCAATTCTACTTATATAATCGCCGCCCCTGAGCATGCAATCAATCCAAATGATATCGCTTATGCAGGACATGAGTCATAATATGGCACTTAGTAATGACCAGCTTGAACGTTACGCCAGACATATCATTCTCAAGGAAGTTGGGGGCGCTGGTCAAAAAAAATTGCTGCAGGCAAAGGTTTTAGTCGTTGGTGCTGGCGGTCTTGGAAGCCCCCTACTTATGTATTTGGCGGCGGCAGGAGTGGGAACTATTGGGATCATTGATAGCGACACAGTCGATTTAAGTAATCTTCAACGTCAAATTATTCACATGACAGATAAAATTGGTGACCATAAAACTCTAAGTGCCAAACAAATGATAGCAAACATTAACCCTGATATCAAAGTAACTACTTATCAAGTGCGTCTCAGCGAAAATAATGGCGATAAAATCATAAAATCATATGATTATATTGCTGATGGATGTGATAATTTTTCCACTCGGTTTTTAATTAATAATCTTTGCCTCAAGTATAAAAAACCACTTATTTCAGGGGCCCTTAGTCAGTTTTCTGGGCAACTTTCCACATTCAAAGGTTTTGAAAGCGATAAGCCCTGCTACCGTTGCCTTGTTCCAGATCAGCCTATAGGTACATTGAGTTGTGCTGAAGCAGGTATATTAGGTGCTATTGCTGGTGTGGTCGGAACAATGCAGGCTACTGAGGTTATTAAAGAAATTTTAGAGATTGGTGATAGTCTTGCAGGAAAGCTTGTTATATATGATGCTTTAAGTGCTACAAGCAGGACAATTAAGTTACCAAAGGATCCCTACTGCAAATACTGCGGCGGATGATTAATTAAGCCAGCACACGATCCCCAGGACTGTGACCATCTAAAAATGTTTTTACATTAATGATAACTTTCTCACCCATAGCTATACGCGCTTCATCCGTTGCCGAGCCCATATGTGGAGTAAGTAGGACGTTATCAAGGTTAAGTAGTCTAGGATTAATATTGGGCTCATTTTTATAAACATCTAATCCTGCTCCTGCAATCGTCTTCTCTTCGAGCGCCTCAATCAATGCATCTTCATCAACGACATCACCCCGAGTTGTATTAATCAGATAGGCATTTTTTTGCATGAGGCCGATGCGACGGCGTGACATTATATGGTGAGTGTCGGGTGTTGATGAACAGTTAAGAGAAATAATATTCATCTGCGTGATCATTTGATCAAGGCTCGCCCAATAAGTCGCACAAAGGCTTTTTTCAAGATCCTCGTTAATTTGCTGACGATTATAGTAATGGATATTAAGTCCAAATGTTTTTGCTCGTAAGGCCAACGCCTGGCCAATACGGCCCATACCAATAATACCAAGGTTTTTATCACGAAGTCGCATACCTAACATCCCTATTGGCGACCATATTTTCCACTTACCCGCCCGCAGCATTTTCTCGCCCTCACTCATCCTGCGGGTAATACCAAGTATAAGTAACATAGCCATATCTGCAGTATCTTCTGTAAGCACCCCTGGTGTATTTGTTATTATGATCCTTTTATCTCTTGCTGACATAAGGTCAATGTGGTCAACACCCACGCCGTAGTTTGCAATCATCTTTAAGTCGGGGGCGGCCTTTGACAAAACACCCCCACTTATTTCATCCGTCACCGTAGTTACTAGAACATGTGCCTCTTTTACCGCTGCTATAAGGTCCTCTTTAGTGAAGACCTTATCATCCCCATTTAGACGAACATTAAATAGCTCTTTCATTCTCAATTCAACGGATGCTGGAAGTTTCCTTGTGACTATCACCAACGGTTTCATTTATGATCTCTTTCTTATGAATTTCTGATTAAAGTATATTTACTAAAATTTTTAACACAATCAAAAAGCTTCCTTGACCACAGGGCAAAAAAGACACATAAATTTTCTAACCTAATAATTAGCGAAATTTGTAATGAAAAATTCAAATAAATCACTTCTTCTATGTTGTCTTATATTGCTCTTATCAAACATCTCTTGGGCCCAAGCACCCAACAAACCAACGATTGGTGCTTCCGGTTATCCATTACCGCGGTTTATGTCACTCGACGATGCCGTTACAAACATGAGAACCGGCCCTGGTTTAGAATACCCTATTGACTGGGTCTATCAAAAAGAAGATTATCCTCTTTTAGTTATAGCAGAATATGCCAATTGGTTTAAGGTGACTGATATTGACGGCTCAAGCGGCTGGATACTTCGTGCTTTATTATCATTAAAAAGATACGGTATCATATTGAATAACTCCCAAAAATTAGTAAAGTCCCCCAAGGAGCGCAATATAGTAACAGTTATTGCAGAACAGGGCGTATTAGGGTCTATCCTTAAATGTGAGAATGGATGGTGTGAAATGGAAATAGGTGGATTTAACGGCTGGATCAGGGCAGAAAATATTTGGGGAACGCTGGACCAGGAAAGGCCTGATTAAACGGCTTTTTATCAACACATACCACAATGCTTCCTTACTTCACAAAATTGCGGGATCTTAGTAGCTAGTTAATCACCTGTAGCTATACGTTCCATTAGTTCTTTCACAGTTGGAACAAAACCGTTGCTATAGAAGGGATCTGAGGCAAAGTTAAATGCAGTATGGCCAGCAAACATCAAGTTATCTTCGAGACTTTCACCATGAGCAATGTTCATTAGAGCTTTCTGAATACAAAAACTGCGTGGATCAGCACCACGGCCAGTTGAGTAGTTTGTATCTGGATTTTCCGACCAATTTGAAAATTTACACTGACTTAAGCAACCCATACAGTTTTTTTGATCAAGCCTAATACTGCCAGCATCTTCTGCTGTAACAAGGATTAAACTATCATCTGGGGTCCTCATAGATGTATTAAATCCCTGATCAACCCAATTAAGAACTTTCGAGCGATCGTCTTCCTTGACGAAATATTTTTTTCTACCTATTGCGACTTCAGTGTTAAACAATTCATCAACGCCAGCCTTACGACGGAAATCAACCTGTCTAACTGATCGACCCTCAAGGGCCCGCAAAAGGTTGTTGCGTACAGCTGAAGAATAAAAACCTGTGGGACTAAAGCGATGCAAAGTAATGTCACCCTCTTGCAGCCCTGTTAGTCTGTCTTTCCACCCCTGAGGAATTGGGCTCTCCTTCGTAAGAAGTGGTCTTGTTCCATATTGAAAGGCGATTAGACCAATTTCAGGATTATCAAACCAGTGTTCCCAATCACGAAGGAACCAAACACCGCCAGCCATAATTATCGGAACATGGTCAAGTCCAAACTTATTCATTAAGGCGCGAAGGGCAGCAACACGTGGATAAGGGTCTTGAGGCTCAAGCGGATTCTCTGCATTCGAGAGCCCGTTATGCCCACCAGCCAACCATGGATCTTCATATACCACCCCACCTAACCACTCGCCATAGTTTTTGTAAGCGCGCTTCCATAGGATCCCGAAGGCCCGCGCCGAGGAAATAATTGGGTGGAAAAAGACTTTATGATTAGCCGCAATTTCTGATAATTTATAAGGCATGCCTGCACCGCAAGTTATACCATGCACAAGGCCTTTTGTTTCGTTGAGTATACCCTCAAGAACAGGTTCTGCTCCACCCATTTCCCATAACACATTGATATGAATACGACCCTGACCATTAGAAACATCATGGGCGTCTTTTACCTGACGCACACCCCCGTCAATACCATACTGAATAAGTTCCGCATGACGTTCAGTGCGAGTTTTACCATGATAAATCTGTGGAATAACATTACCATTCTCATCAAAATTATCAGCATTAACACAAGACACTGTTCCTACACCACCGGCAGCCGCCCAGGCACCAGAACTAGCGCCATTGGTCGCAGAAATCCCCTTCCCTCCTTCAACAAGAGGAAGAACTTCATTGCCCGATATATTTAATGAATTTAATGCCTTCATAAAAATTCCTTGCTTAACATCGCTTTTGCAAGCCGGATGAATACCTAAGCATTCACCCGGTTACACTATAAATAGGGAAAGACCTTATTTTTCTTAGTTATCATCCGCCTCTTTGGCTTCATCGTTAAGCACAGCTTTCATGCTTAAACGAACTTTACCCCTATCATCAATGCCGAGCACTTTTACTTTAACCATTTCGCCTTCTTTGACGACATCAGTTACTTGTTTCACTCGCTCATTAGCCATCTCACTGATGTGAACCAAACCATCTTTGCTGCCAAGAAAATTAACGAATGCTCCAAAGTCAACTGTTTTGACAACCTTGCCTTCATAAATTTTACCAACCTCTGCCTCTGCAACGATACCATTGATCCAGTCTAATGCTGCTTTAATAGCTGCCCCGTCTGGCGAGGATACCTTCACTACACCCTCGTCATCAATATCAACTTTAGCCCCCGTCACTTCACAAATTTCACGGATTACTTTGCCGCCTGTACCTATGATTTCACGGATTTTTTCTTTCTTAACAACAAGTGTTTCAATACGTGGCGCATATTCATTCATTTCTTCGCGTGCCGTATCAAGCGCTTTGTTCATTTCAGAAAGGATCATTGCACGCCCCCCTTTGGCCTGCTCAAGTGCAGCTTCCATAATGTCTTTAGTGATACCAGTAATTTTAATATCCATTTGAAGCGATGTAATCCCTTCACTTGTGCCTGCAACCTTAAAGTCCATATCTCCCAAATGATCTTCATCACCTAGAATATCGGAAAGTACGGCATAATCATCACCTTCTTTGATTAGTCCCATCGCAATGCCCGAAACTGGACGAGAGAGCGGAACTCCCGCATCCATCATGGAAAGTGACGCACCACAAACAGTAGCCATTGAAGATGAACCATTTGATTCAGTGATTTCAGAGACTATACGAATTGTATATGGAAACTCTTCTTTTTCAGGAAGAACCGCGCGCATTGCACGCCACGCTAATTTACCATGCCCGACTTCTCGCCGGCTGGTAAACCCTGAGCGCCCAACTTCCCCAACAGAATAAGGGGGAAAGTTATAATGAAGCATAAAATTCTCTTTGTAAGTTCCTGTAAGAGCATCAATAAACTGCTCGTCATCTCCCGTTCCAAGAGTTGTCACACAAATAGACTGCGTTTCTCCGCGCGTGAAAAGAGCAGAGCCATGTGTACGCGGCAGAATATTTACTTCGCCAACGACTGCTCTTACAGTATCAAGATCACGGCCATCAATCCGCTTACCGGTTTTGATGATGTCCCCGCGAACAATATCTTTTTCTAAGTTTTTAAGAATACCACCTACAAGCTGGCTTTGTGCGTCATTGTCCTCTGGAACGAATTTTTCTTTGACTGCATCTTTAACTTCTGAAATTTTTCCAACTCGGGTTTGTTTATCAGTTTCACCGTAAGCTTCACGAAGGCCTTTTTCGGCCAATTTTTTAATGTCTGCGATAAGCGCACTGTGGTCTTCTTCTTTTGGAAGTTCAATGGGGTCTTTCGCAGCTAATTCGGCAAGGTCAATTATTGCATCAATCACTACCTGCATCTCTGCGTGACCAAACATTACCGCACCGAGCATAATTTCTTCTGAAAGCTCACTTGCTTCAGACTCAACCATAAGAACGGCATCACGGGTCCCGGCAACAACAAGATCTAAGTCTGAATTTTCCAACTCTTCATCGGTTGGGTTAAGGATATATTCACCCTCAATGTAACCAACACGTGCCCCAGCTATTGGCCCCATGAAAGGGAGTCCAGATAGTGTAAGAGCCGCACTTGTTCCAATGATTGATGGAATATCAGCCTGGTTTTCTAGATCGTGGCTCATTACTGTACATGAGACCTGAGTTTCATTTTTAAATGAAGGTGCAAAAAGCGGACGAATAGGACGATCAATAAGACGACATATTAAAATTTCTGACTCGCTAGGACGTGCTTCACGCTTAAAAAATCCCCCTGGTATTTTACCAGCAGCGTAAGCTTTTTCTTGATAATTAACTGTGAGTGGGAAAAAATCGATCCCTGCTTTCGCTTTTTTGGCCGCCGTTACGGCTGTAAAAACTGACGTCTCTCCGTAAGTAACCATTACGGCTCCCCCAGCTTGACGAGCAATTTGTCCTGTTTCGATTATAAGCGGACGTCCGCCCCAAGTGATTTCTTTTTTGTGTTTATTAAACATATGAATTTCCAACTTAATTTTCAGCTTTAATTTTGGTTAGCGGGCTAAGGCCCATCCTTGAACCCACACGCCAAAAGCCATTGTATGACCCCTATGACCATACTTTCATTTTTTATTATTTACGCAGCCCAAGGCTTTTAATCAAAGCTTGATAGCGATCTTCATCTTTACTTTTTAAATAATCCAGAAGCTTACGACGTTTATTTACAAGCATAAGCAGTCCACGGCGGGAGTGATTATCCTTTTTATGTGTTTTAAAATGTTCCGTAAGGTGGACTATTCTGTGCGTGAGAATAGCAACTTGAACTTCTGGCGAACCTGTATCAGTTTTATTCGTAGCGTATTTTTTAATTAGTTCTTGTTTTTTTTCTGCAGTAATCGACATCGATAACTCCTTAAATTAATTTATAAATTAAAAACTCTTACCGGCTTTAAATAGTTTTCATCAAGCTCACAAAGGGCAATCAATTTTTCACCCAACATCACTTTATACGTTCCACCAGCAAGGCTCGAAGAAGGTAGGTTATCCCTGGAGATAAACCCTCCATTTTTTAAAAGATAAGCCTGCTCTTTAGTTAAGGCCAGTGCCAAGATGTCGTCCAGCACGGTCACAACGTTAAGAATCCACTCCTCAAGCGGGGCACTATGTAGTAATTCCTCCATCTTTGCTAGTGAAATCGTACTCTCTAAATCAAACAGCCCTACCTTCGTACGCCTCAGCATAGAAATATAGCCAAAAGTGCCTAGCTTCAGGGCCATGTCCCGCCCTAATGAGCGGACATAAGTTCCTTTTGAACACCGCATTTCAAATGTCGCATTTTCCATATTAGCGTTAAGAAAGTCTAGGGCATAAACTTCAACTTCACGCTCTTTAATTTCAAATTTCTTCCCCGCGCGGGCTAGGTCATAAGCTCGCTCTCCGTTAATTTTAATTGCACTAAACGCTGGTGGAGTTTGTTTAATTTTTCCTCTAAATTCCGGTAAAATTCTTAAAATTTCTTCGCGTGTTGGCCTCTTCTCGCTTAGCTCGTCCACTTCCCCCTCAGCATCATCGGTTAATCGTGACTCCCCCCACGTTACCGTAAATTGATAGGTTTTTTCTGCGTCCGCAACATACGGAATAGTTTTAGTAGCCTCACCGAAAGCTATCGGCAGTACGCCTGTAGCCAATGGATCAAGCGTACCCGCATGACCTACTTTTTGAGCTTTAGCAAGAAACCGGCATTTGCCTACAACTTTAGTTGAGCCCATGCCGTAAGGTTTATCAATAACCAGCCAGCCATCGACTTTATTGCCTTTACGCTTCCTTGCCATTGGGCTTAGTCATCTTTCTTAAGGTCTTGAATAACATGAGCGCTGTTAAGAAGGTCTTCCATATGATCCACCGTACCAAAACTATGATCAGAAATAAATTTAAGATTCGGCAAGTATTTCATACGCACCATTTTTGAAAGTTGACCGCGAATGAATTTCACATTTTCGTTTAAACCTTCAACCACTTTTTGTTCATTTTTTCCCGCAAGAGGCATAACAAATATTGTTGCGTTTCGAAGATCAGGACTGCAGCGAACTTCTGTAACGGTAACAGAAACACCTTCAAGGGCTGGATCTCGAATTTCTCCGCGTAAAAAAATGTCAGAAAGTGCGTGGCGAATATTTTCACCCACCCTCAACACTCGCTGACTGGAACCACCATCATTTTCGAATTTTGATTTAGACATTATTTACCCCTTAAAGAAAAACGGCTTCCCTAATCTATACTTGGGAAGCCGAACAGAACCATCAATTCACCTTATAGATTCCGTTCAATTTCCTCCACTTCATAACATTCAATTACATCACCTGTTTTCATATCGTTATAACTGGCAAAGTTCATTCCACACTCGACCCCGCTCTCCACTTCTTTTGCTGAATCCTTAAAGCGCCGGAGTGACCCGAGATCACCTTCATAAACAACGATATCATCCCGCAGGAGCCTAGCGTGAGCTCCTTGCCTAACTACACCACTAGTAACCAAGCACCCCGCTGCCTTACCTTTACCGGCATTAAAGATATCAAGTATCTCTGCTGTACCAAGAATAGTTTCTTTAATTTCTGGCGCCAGAAGGCCCGACATCACCGCCTTAATATCGTCGATTAGGTTATAAATAATAGAATAATAACGAATTTCCACACCTTCCCTACGAGCAAGGTCCGCAGCATTACGGCTAGCGCGAACATTAAAGCCTATAACTGGAGCCCCTGTTGCAACTGCAAGGCTAATATCAGATTCATTAATACCACCAACGCCACTGTGAACGATTTTACACTTCACTTCATCTGTATTAAGTTGTTCTAATGATGAAATAATTGCCCCAACAGAACCCTGTACGTCCGACTTCAAAAGAACAGGAACAGATGATATTTCAGCCTCCTTGAGTTTATCAAACATATTCTCAAGACTAGCCTCAGGTGTTTTATTTTTATCTTCTTTAATTTGGTTCAACCTAAAAGCAACAACGCTGCGCGCTTTTGCCTCGTCTCCAACAATAACAAAATCATCTCCCGCACCTGGCGCATTATCAAGTCCAAGAATTTCAACCGGCATAGACGGACCAGCTTCCTTAATTTTTGAGCCACGGTCATCAACAAGTGCACGCGCACGTCCCCAGGTTGAGCCTGCCACCACAATATCACCAACCCTAAGCATTCCGCGCTGAACGATAACCGTCGTAACCGGCCCGCGACCTTTATCAAGTTTGGCCTCAACCACGACACCTTCAGCTGCACGATTAGGGTTAGCCCTAAGGTCATTGAGTTCCGCCTGCAGAAGGATGGCCTCTTCCAGCTTATCAAGGCCGGTACCTTCCTTTGCAGATACCTCAAGGTCAAGTACTTCACCACCCATACTTTCAACAAATACTTCGTGCTGCAAAAGATCCTGGCGAACTTTCGTTGGGTTTGCTCCTGGCGCGTCCATTTTATTTATAGCGACAATAATAGGAACTTCAGCTGATTTAGCATGGCTAATAGCTTCAATAGTTTGTGGCATTATGCCATCATCTGCCGCCACAACCAGCACAACAATATCGGTAATCTGAGCACCCCGCGCACGCATTGCCGTAAAAGCAGCATGCCCCGGTGTATCAAGGAATGTAATTCTATCCCCGCTTGCACCTTTAATCTGATAAGCACCTATATGCTGTGTAATACCGCCAGCCTCACCTTCAGTCACACTAGTTTTTCGAAGGGCATCAAGGATCGAAGTTTTGCCATGATCAACATGACCCATAACCGTAACTACAGGTGCCCGTGAAATTAGATCTGTTACGGCATCCGCTGGACCCGTCAGGTCCTGCTCAACGTCAGAAGCACTAATACGCTTAAGTTTGTGTCCAAACTCTTCAACAATTAATTCCACAACATCATGATCAACCTGATCACTTGCTCCAGACATTACATCCATTTTCATCAAGGCACGGACTACATCGTTTGTTTTTTCTGTCATTCTATTGGCTAGCTCTGCAACAGTGATGCTATCGGGAACAACTACCTCGCGGTAGATTTTTTGTGCAGGTTCCACCACACCGCTTTGTCTTTTTTCTTTAGCGCGTTTTCGCTTCAGAGACGCAAGACTTCGTTGACGCTCATTACTTCCTGATAGCGCTTGCGTAACGGTAAGGCGTCCACTACGTCGACGATTGTCATTATTGTTCGTTTTTTTGACTTCTGGACGTTTTAGCTGCTCTTCTTTAGTTGTTTTAGGAGCTTCTTTTGATTTTAAAGATTGTCCAGACGCTAACTTTGCAGTAATTGCTTCAGCCTCAGCTATTTTTTGCGCTGCTTCTTCAGCTTTTTTCTTTAATTCAAGGTCAACTAGACGCTTTTCTTCATTAGTATCTTGTTGAACATATGATTCTTTTCTCGGATTATTCTTATTCTCTTCAGCTTCTTTGGCAAGACGCTCGCCATTTGCTGCATCTTCCACAGCCTTACGCTTAGCTCCTTCTGCAACAAGTTTTGCCTTTTCTTGATTGTCCTTCTGGGATTTTTCTAGAACTTGGGCACGTTTTTCACGCTCCCCCTCAGAAAGACCCCCTAAGGTTGTCTTTGCCGCCGCAGTCTTTTTTGAAATATCTTTTTTTTCTTTGTCAAATGACGACTTAAAGATAGATTCAGGCGTTGGAGCCCCGGTTTCGACTACTCGCTTTTGTCCCGGCATAATAAGCTTCTTCTTACGCTGAACTACTACACTTCCAGATCCACCCCCCATACCAGGGTCGCCTGCAGGTTTCATCTGAAGTGTCTTACGCCCAGAAGTAGATAGGGGTGTTTTTTTATTTTTATCGTCACTCATTCTTTTATCGCCTTAAAAACTAATTTATACTTTGTAACATAAAGAAATTATAAATTGGTCTATTTTATAACCGTTTTTCTACAGTGCTCAAAACGGGATAACTCCCGCAATAAACTTGTTCTTATTCCGCCGGGGAGGAGCGCTAGATGCACAGCGTTTTCTATTCCCATGGCCTTACTTAACTCGCCTCGGGAAAATGTAGTAATTACCCTTAACTCATCAAGCCCTTGACACACTTTACTGCGCCCGTTGCTTGCGCCATCACGCGCAGTTAGTAAAACATTTGTCCTACCAGATTTTAATGCCGCCCTCACCTTTTCAAACCCCGAAAGTACATTTCCCGCACGGTTGGCAAGGCCTAAGTATTCAAGGCACCGTCTACATAACAAAGCCTCTACCTGATCCACAAGGTTGTCTGCCACCTTAACGAATTGATCTTTATTTTTAAATAGTGTCTCATCTAACTCGTCAATGTCTTTTTTTTTCTTACCCGAAAGGACCTGATGCCCGAACCTCAAAAATATATCCTTCTTTAACGCTTGCTCTAATATGCCCCTCCTAGCTGTAACCCAACACCCTCTTCCGGGCAACTTGGCAGCTACGTCTGGAACTATTTGACCATCTGGCCCGCAAACAAACCTTACTAAATCAAATGCAGAGTGGACGCCTCCTGTGACCAGACATTTACGAATTTTTGGCTTTTTGGTCACGAAGCCTTATCCTACTCTTCTGCCTCAGATTTAGGCTCTTTTGGCATTTCTTCTGCAGGCTCATCTTCGTCTTCAAACCAATGAGCACGAGCAGCCATAATAATTTTATTCGCTTGATCCATTGTCAGGTCAAATTCTTTCAAGATACCATCTTCAGAGCTTGTTAGCTCGTCAGCAGCAAGGTCCCCGAGGTCATCCAACGTTTTAATGCTAGCCTCACCCAACGTCGCTAGCATAGGCAAGGTTAGACCCTCAATTGTTGTCAGGGCATCCTCAACACCAAGCTGTTTACGTTTCTCATCTGCCTCCAGAGAAACAGCCTCTAACGCTTCTTTAGCGCGAGACTGAAGCTCTTCAACCAAGGCCATGTCGAAACCCTCGATACCAGCAAATTCCTCGGACGCCACATATGCAACCTCCTCGAGATTTCTAAAGCCCTCACCAACAAGCAGAAGGGCAAGGGTCTCGTCAACGTCAAGGCTGCCCATAAATAACTCACTGCGGACCTTATATTCTGCTTGACGACGCTCACTTTCATCTGCTTCCGTCATTATATCAACCTGCCACTCCGTAAGCTGAGAGGCAAGACGAACGTTCTGTCCTCGGCGCCCAATAGCCAGACTTAGCTGATCTTCCCCAACAACAACATCCATTCTACCCGCATCCTCGTCGATAACTACCTTAGAAACATTAGCGGGCGCAAGTGCTCGTATAATATAAGTAGCTGGATCTGGAGACCATTGAATAATATCAATTTTTTCGCCTTGCAGCTCTTCAACCACTGCTTGAACACGGCTACCGCGCATACCAACACAGGCTCCGACAGGATCAATACTTGGATCACTACTAGTAACAGCAATCTTTGCCCTACTCCCCGGATCACGGCTGACGCCAACTACATTGATGACACCATCATAAATTTCCGGTACTTCCCCTGCAAAAAGTTTTGCCATAAAGTCTGGATGGCTCCTCGATAGAAAGATCTGTGGCCCACGTACCTCTTCGCGAACATCCTGAATTATTGCCCGCACACGCTCACCATTCCTGATGTGCTCCCGCGGTATAAGCTGATCACGACGAATAATAGCTTCAGCAGAACCTAGGTCAATAATAGCATTACCATACTCTACACGCTTCACCACACCATTTATGAGTTCACCAATTTTATCCTTATATTCTTCAAACTGTCTAGCCCGCTCTGCTTCACGGACCTTTTGTACTATAACCTGCTTAGCTGTTTGAGCAGCGACCCGGCCAAAATCAATAGCGGGAAGTTCATCAGCAAGGATATCACCAATTGCTGCACCCTCTTTATATTCTTCCGCAGCCTCAACAGTAATTTCCGTTGAATGGTTCTCTACATTTTCGACAACCTCCAAGACACGATAAAGCTTTATGTCGCCTGTTTTCCTATCAATATGTGCTTTTATTTCGTTTTCCATACCGTATCGTGACCTGGCCGCTTTTTGAATAGCTTCTTCCATTGCGCCAAGAACAATCTCTTTATCGATGTTCTTTTCACGTGCCACAGCATCGGAAATTTGTAAAAGTTCTAATCTGTTTGCGCTTACTGCTGTCATACTTTTATGCTCCAGTATTGTCTCATTTGGTAAATTATTTTCAAGATGGCCTCGCACTCGCAAACGCCATTAATTCATCGGTCATTACCAGTTTTGCTTTTTGAATATCAGAAAAAGAAAGCTTGCACACTTCTCCTTCAACATCCATTAAAATTAAATTGTCTTCAATACCAAGTAATTTTCCTCGGTAACGTTTTCTATTATCTACAGTCTTATTCATTTCTACTTTTGTTTGAAACCCAGCGTAATTTACAAAATCTTTAAGACGGGTGAGTGGTCTGTCCAGACCAGGGGAGCTGACTTCAAGCACATATTCACTATCTATAGGGTCTTCTACATCCATAATTGCAGAAATCCCCCGGCTTATTTTTGCACAACCCTCTACGGTCATAGTGCCATCTTCAGATTCTGCCATCACCTGAAGAGTAGATGCCCCGCCCTTAGGGGAGCTAAAAAGCTGAACCCGTACAAGTTCAAAACCAAACCCTTCAATCGTTGGCTCAATAAGCTTTGCAATTTTATCCATCAGGACATTCGTCATTAGTTTTCCAAAATATACCAGTTACAAACCAAAAAACAGGCCAGTGAAACACTTGCCCGACCAAAATTAACGATTTCATATGATTCGGATGTACATATATATAGCGCAATTTTTTGGGACTTCAAGTTCTTTATTGAGTATAAGCCTTTTGGCTACCTTGGCTTTCTCTGAAATGTTAAATATGTACTTTTTCGTCCCACAGCAAGTGCTTTTTTCTCATAACGTGTTTGCGGCCAGTCCGCAGACCTTTTATGCCACTCATCTGGGTGACTGTCATTCCAATTAAAATTAATGTCCTCCATTAGACGCGCAAGGATCCAACGACAATAGTCATGGTGGTCCGTTCCAATGCGCAGCTGAGCACCATCTTTAAGAATTTCTGCTAAAACAGTCAGGTTCCCTGCGCTCACAATACGGCGCTTATAATGTCTTTTTTTACGCCAAGGGTCAGGGAAAAGTATAAATGCTCGGGACACGGATTGCTTCTTCGTCGCATCCATCAGAAGTCGAGCATCGTCCATAAAAAATCGAATATTTGTAACATTGTCCCTTACCATGTGATCAACTAATCCTGAGACGCCATTGATAAACGGTTCACAGCCAATGAATCCTACGTCCGGATTTGCCTTGGCTTGGCTGATCAGGTGCTCGCCTTTACCAAAACCTATTTCTAGCCAAACCTCCCTTGGATTATATCCAAATAGCTTTGTGTAATCAACTTGACCACCCTCAAGAGAAATAGAATATTTAGGAAAATACTCACGCAGACGCGCCTCACTTGTTTTTGTCAATGGCTTAGTAAGGCGCCGACCATAGACCCGACTACCTTGAATATTTTCTAAATCTTTCATAGAGGCAGACCCCTTTTTCAAGAACCTATTGGTATATATTAGAATTCATTTTTAAGCACATCGACCAAATCTATTTTTTCCCAAGAAAACCCGCCATCTTCTTCTGGATCTCTGCCAAAATGACCATAGGCAGCCGTTCTTTCATAAATTGGTCTACTAAGACCAAGATGTTCACGAATACCCCGGGGGCTCAAATCCATCACCTCCGAAAGTATCACCTCAAGTTTTGCGGGATCTACATGGCCCGTTTGATGAAAATCAACATAGAGGGAAAGGGGTTTTGAAACGCCAATAGCGTAAGCAAGCTGAATAGTACACCTATCGGCAAGCCCCGCTGCTACAACATTTTTTGCCAAATATCTTGTGGCATAAGCTGCTGAACGATCGACCTTTGTTGGGTCTTTCCCGGAAAAGGCTCCTCCACCATGCTGGGCCGCCCCCCCGTAAGTATCGACAATTATTTTACGACCCGTCAAGCCCGAGTCTCCGTCCGGGCCTCCAATAATAAACTGGCCTGTTGGGTTAATATAAAGTTCGTCCGCAGATGGCATCCAACCCTCTGGTAAAATATTTTCAATGTGGGGAAGCACAATTTCCCTTACCCTTTCCTGGCTGGTATTTGGGCTATGCTGCGTGGAAACCACAACTGACGTCGCCCTAACTGGCTTTCCTTTTATATATTCTAGAGTAACTTGGCTCTTTGAATCTGGTCCGAGCTCTTTCATTGTGCTTTTATGACGCTCACCTGCCATTGATTTTAAAATTTTATGTGAGAAATCGAGGGTTGCAGGCATCAGACTTTGTGTTTCATTAGTAGCATAACCAAACATAATTCCTTGATCTCCTGCACCCTCATCCTTATTACCCGAGGCATCAACACCCATAGCAATGTCGCCTGATTGACCATGAACATGAACCTCAACGTTCATGTTTTTCCAGTGAAAACCATCCTGTTCATAGCCAATCTTCCTAACAGCGTCCCTCGCCGCCTGCTCCATCACTTCTTTCGTAATGCTTTCTGGCCCTCGTACTTCCCCAGCAAGAACTACTCTATTCGTAGTTGTGAGTGTTTCTACGGCAACGCGAGATACTGGGTCTGCCTCGAGAAACTTATCTACAATCGCATCTGAAATACGATCAGCAACTTTATCTGGATGTCCTTCAGACACAGATTCACTGGTAAATAAATAACTATCTCTAATCAAAGCTCTATTCCTTAATAATGATTTAATAAATCGTTGACAATTCATATATAAAGAATTCTTTATATAACAATACCACAAATATACTGATTAAAACCGAAAATCAACTTTTATTTACCTAGTAATGAGCAAAAATTTTATTCTCTATGAATTGCCTTTTTTAATTTGAAGTCAAAAGAAGCCTCTAACTTCACCCTCGGTATTAAATCATAATTGGAGTCACAGAGCCGAATCATTTTTATTCCCTCAGACAGTTTGCAATTCTCAATAGACACTGTTGATCTCATTGGATTTCCCATTACATGGGCTAGAACAACCGGCTCTTCAGCAGTCATGTGACAATTCCAGATAAACGGAAAACTACCAACCTTAAACAATTATTATATTTCCACTTTTTATCATAATATCAAATTTTTCTAACGATGCCCCATTGCAAGGACCCGCGACACAAAAGCCGTCATCTAACTGAAACAATGCTCCGTGAGTGTGGCACATTAAATAGGTGCCACTTTTTTCCATAAATTGTCCCAACTCCATATTAAGTGGCGCTCCTGTGTGTGGACATGCGTTATTATAAGCAAAAACGTCATCCCCTTTTCTTTGTAGAAAAATATTATAGATTTCATCGCCTGCGCTATAGGAAAGCTCTTTGGCTGACCCGTCGTCTATATCTTCTAACTTGCATAAAGTTACCCCTGAGACCAAACCAAAAAATATTTTTCTATGATCCATAGTTATTATCCTTGGCGGGGCAGCCACGGACCAAGGGCACCCATCCAACGATGAATGGTAATTTTTTCAAAAAGACCCGCTTTGTTGTAGGGGTCGTTTGCAGCAAACTCTTCTGCCTGCACCCTACTCTCAACTTCCACGATAAGCATGCTTCCTCTTGGCTTGGGATCATCCATTTCTGTTAGCAGAGGGCCTGCAAGAACTGTGATGCCTTTTTCTTCAGCATAGGCTAAATGATCAGGCCTTACGCTCATACGTAACTCGAGGCTATTTTCTTTATCAAATGCGGTAATTATATAATACATTATTGTTCCTTATTTTTTTATTAGATTTCTGATACGAATGGCCTGTTAAGCAAATCACCAATCACCTGATCAATATTTTTACCTTCATGAAGGATATCATTGACAGCCATCACGATTGGCATATCAATGTTTTTATCTTGGGAAATTTTAGCAAGCACGGATGAGGTGTAGTATCCTTCAGCAACAGTTAGACGATTAGTCATTAAGTCTTCAATAGTTTTCCCTTCGCCAAGGGCTATCCCAAGGGATAGATTACGCGATTGTGTTGAAGAACATGTAAGAATTAAGTCTCCAAGACCACAAAGGCCCATCATTGTTGATCTTTCGGCGCCGTAACTCTCGCCGTAACGCACCATTTCTGAAAGGCTCCTTGTAATTAGCGCTGCCCTGGCATTATCACCCATTTTTCGTCCTGTCGTTATACCACATGCTATGGCAAACACATTTTTAAGTGCCCCACCAATTTCTGCACCAACAATGTCACGCGATACGTAAGGTCTAAAGGTGGGCTGACCAATTACCCCCAAGAGGCGCTTCGTAATTTGTTGATATTTCGATGCAATAGTGACTGCTGATGGTAACCCTAGCGCCACCTCACGTGCAAAAGTTGGTCCTGAAAGAACGACGAGAGGCGACTTTGGCATGATTTCTGAGACTACCTCCGTCATTAATTTTCCCGAAGACTGCTCAATGCCTTTTGCACACAGGACAAGTATGACACCATCTGATAGATATTTTTTTACCTCTTTGAGTACTGAGCGAACAAATTGCGCGGGGACAGCTATAAAAATAAACTCGTTATCTACCATATCTGCCAAATTAGTTGTTGCTCGTACATTGTTTGAGAGCTCCACTCCTTTTAGAAACATTTCGTTCTCATGTTCCTCATTAATTTTTTTAACAACCTTTTCCTCTCGGGCCCAAAGTATTACCTTGCTTCCTGCCTTGGCCGATAGCTGTGCCAAGGCTGTGCCCCACGCACCCCCACCTATCACTCCAATTTTTAATTGTCCTATTTCTGCGTTTTCTGGCACATCAATTCCTATTTATAGATTATTATTATGCTTTTATTCCCGCACCCACAGCAGGCTTTGCATTTGGGTCAAGGGGCCACCGCGCTACAGCACCAATATTAAGGTCTGCAAACTCTTTAAGTTTAAATTTTTCCACCCCAGCCCAAGCAATCATTGCACCGTTATCTGTACATAAATTCATTGGCGGAGCCTTCAGGAGCAACCCCTTTTGTATGCAAAGCGCCGCCAGCTTCTCTTTTATACAACTATTCGCAGCAACGCCACCCGCCACTACCAAGATATGTTCGCTTATAGGCGTTTTATTAATATAATAATCAATTGAATTTGCAACACGGTCTATAATGGCGTCCGTTAGTGCCTCTTGGAAGCTTGCTGCAAGATCACAAATATCTTGGCGGCTCAAAACACCATCTTTTGCTTCAACTAAGCGGTCTTTTGCCCTCAGAACCGACGTTTTGAGGCCAGAAAATGAAAAGTTACTCCCAGGCCTCCCCTTAAGGGGTCTCGGAAATTTAAATCGGCTAGCATCTCCTAAAAGTGCTGCCTTTTCAACTGCAGGACCGCCCGGATATTCTAAGCCAAGAGTTTTTGCTACTTTATCAAAAGCTTCTCCAGCTGCATCATCAATGGTTGTCCCCAGTCTTTCATAATTGCCTACTCCATACACAATCAAAAGCTGACAATGTCCCCCAGACACTAAAAGCAGAAGATACGGAAACTCAACCGCTTCAGTCAGTCTTATAGATAGTGCGTGGCCTTCAAGATGGTTAACACTAATAAGAGGTACCCTTCGGGCATAAGCAATGGCCTTGGCTGTCATCAAGCCAACCATCACCCCACCGATAAGCCCAGGTCCTGATGTCACGGCGATAGCAGATAAATCACTCCATTTAACAGAGGCTTCTTCAAGAGCCTGACGGACCAATCGATTCAGATGGTTAATATGCGAGCGCGCAGCAATTTCAGGGACCACGCCACCATAAGGTTTATGCTCTTCAAGTTGGGTAAGCACAATATTTGATAATATTTTTTTATTATCGGACACGATTGCTACTGCCGTCTCGTCGCAGCTACTTTCTATACCCATTATGAGGCTTTTTTGTTCTTTCAAATAACCCATCCTAATTACTTTTTTATATCTTTACTGGCTTCGCAAGAAAAATTCTATTAAACCTTATACCATGTATAGAAAATAATAACACAGGCTCTAACATCTGGATATCATCAGTGCAAGATACAGTTAAAACAAATCTCAAAATCGGAACCCGTGGCAGTAAATTGGCATTAATGCAGGCCGCTGAAGTCAAAAACCTCCTTATAATAGCACACGAGCACCTTAATCAGGAAAATATAGACATAATTGTCATGTCCACAATGGGTGATCGTATTCAGGAACAGAATTTAAGTGATCTTGGTGGTAAGGGGCTTTTTACCGAAGAAATAGAACGAGCGCTATACGTTGGAAAAATTGATATTGCTGTTCACTCCCTTAAAGATATGCCAACTAAATTACCTGATGGGCTCGAGCTTGCTTGTTTTCTGGAGCGCGAAGATGCTAGAGATGCCTTTCTTTCTGGAAAAGCAAAAACCTTAATAGATTTGCCACAAGGCTCAGTTGTTGGCACATCTTCTATCCGACGAAAAGCACAAGCGCTTGCGATAAGGCCGGATCTTGAAATTGTTAATTTTCGCGGTAACGTGCAAACTCGCTTAAAAAAGCTTGATAACGGCGTCGCTGATGCTACTTTTCTAGCCATGGCAGGCTTAAATAGGCTGAATATTAATGACCCTCGGATTAACCCGATTGAAATAGTTGATATGCTGCCCGCGGTTGCTCAAGGTGCAATTACTATCGAGGTAGCTTGCGGTAACACCGCTATAAAAAATATCTTGCAGCCCCTCAATCATACAGAAACAGAGCTTCGAGTTCGGGCAGAGCGAGCGATGCTAGATGTTCTTGACGGCTCTTGCAGAACTCCTATTGCCGGACACGCCACCATAGACGGAGATTTATTGTCTTTGAGCGGCCACATCCTTGGTGAGGATGGAAAAACAAGCTATTCTGAACAGATAAACGGTAGTAAAACCAATCCTGAGAGCCTTGGTGAAAAGCTAGGAGAAATAATAAAATGCGCATCCTCCTAACACGCCCTATTAATGACAGCCACAGGATAGAGCGTCAGCTAGGCCAATCAAAAATTATCGTTTATGTTGAACCTCTTATGCATATTGAAAGTCTCAATGTGCTTAAAATTAATGCCTTAAATTACCAAGCACTGGTTTTTACAAGTGCCAATGGGGTGATGGTGTATTGTAAAGAAATACAAAAGTGTGCTCTTCCAGTCTACGTGGTAGGAGAGAGTACCCGACAAGCAGCCCTAGAGGCTGGCCTGAACCCCGTTATTAGCGCCGGGGCTGATGTTAAAAAATTATCTGCTACAATAATTTCAAAATTAAGTCCCAGTAATGGACCGCTGCTTTATCTAACTGGAAAACATGTTGCGGGAAATTTAGCAAAAGACCTTGAAGACGCAGACTTTCAAGTAGACCATCAGAAAATTTATACCGCCGTTGCCGCTCAGCAGTTTTCAAATAACACCAAAAGTTTACTAAAACAAAAGCTGATTGATTATATCCCCTTTTATTCCCCTAGAAGTGCGCGTATATTTAAACAATTAATAGAAGCAGAAGGGATACGCGATCTCCTTTCAACGGCTTCGGCCCTTTGCATTAGCGATGCCGTAAAAAAAGAAATTTTATTACTGGGCTGGAAAAATATACTTACGGCGAAGGAGCCTACACAAGACAGTATTTTTGAACTGATTAATATTAAGCTCTAGGAAACCACTAAATGACCAAAGCTCAAAAAGACCTTCCGGACAAAAAAGCCAGCAAGGCCACAGTACAAAAAACTATTTGGCGGCCGAAGCGCCTATTTTTAGTTTTTTTCATTTTCATATTTGGGGCAGCCCTGAGTATTTATTTTATGCCTGCGCTAAAAGAGAGGCTTCCTATTCTAGCGTGGTGGATCGGCGAAGCTTCTTCATCTAACCTAGCTGATGTAAATCGCAGTTTAGCAAAACAGCAAGCTGAAATTAAAACTATAAAAACAAAGACATCAGACATTGAAATGCGTCTCAATCAACCCGCTCAGGACCTTCCTGCCCTTGAATTACGAATTAAAGCCCTCGAAAAAAACTTCCGCAACCTATCTAAAGCCTCTCATGAAACAAATGAAAATAAGGTAAATTCTTTTGAAAAAAACCCTCTTAAAACAGACCCTTTGTTAACAAATGAACCATTGGGTAATGGCAGGGCTCAAATGGCAGAAAGTATTGCTCAGATCGAAAAACGTATAATTCATCTTGAGCGCGTTGCCGAAAAAGACACTTCAGTCCCCTTGCTTAATTTAAAAATAGCAGAGCTAAAAAGTATATTATTTGCGGGCCTTCCCTATAGCGCTGAGTTTCAAACTGTTCGTCACCTTACAGAAAATGGCGCCCTATCAAAGGCCCCCAACTTGCTCATAGCACTAGACCACCTGTCTGCATCAGCCTCCATGGGAATAAGAACCGTCGCCCAGATCAGAAATGATTTTAACACACTAATTCCTGAACTGCTTAAGACTGTAAATTTAGATGAAACTGCTTCCTGGTGGCAAAATACCCTTACTGGAATTAAAAATATAATTACGGTGCGAAACATAAAAGGAACTTCATCAAACAATAACGGAATTGATAACTTTATTGCCAGGATAGAGGCGGAGTTAAAGGCTGCTAACGTTACAGCCGCATTAATTTTAGTGGCTCAATTACCTAGATCAACAATTACCCCGCTTAATCAATGGGTGCTCGAAGCTAAAAATTGGCTTCAGGCCGAGGGGGCTATACGCACCCTCGAAACAGCCGCAGCAGAACTATATCTCTCCACTCCACTACCTACGGAGCAAAAGGTTATCTCATGATTCGTCTTACAGCATACATACTGTTAGCCCTTACAATCGCATTAAGTGCGTCATGGTTTGCATCAAATTCTGGCCAGGTATCAATAGTTTGGCAAGAATGGGAGGTCCGGTTTAGCGTCGCAGTATTGATTTCTTTACTTATAATATATACGGCTTTTTTATGGTTATCTGTTTGGATTATGCGAAAATTAAATATTTTTGCCTACTTTTCAAACCCAAAACGACTAGCCGCCAGGCGAGCTAAGGGAGAAAAAAACCTTGATCAAGCGTGGTCATCCTACGCCCTCGGGGACTATAAAGGATCCATAAAATTTGGTCTGCGTGCAAGGTCGACCCTCGGTGAGGGCGGTGATGTCTTGAGGCTCCTTGCCAGCGCAACACGCAAACAATCTAATGATGAAAACCCTTATCTTGACCAGTTAAAGACCTCATTAGTCAGCGCGCCGTGGGTCTTAACCCAAGAACTTGATCGTAGCCTTAAAAAACAAGCGTGGCCTTCAGCGATGCTATTAGTGCAAGATATGCTTAAGTCATACCCCAAAAATAGGCTTTTACTAACACTCAACGTCTCTCTCTCTGCCCAGCTTGGCAATTGGCAAGCGGCAAAAGAAGGCCTTGGAAAGGTTATTAAAGAAAAAGGCACCCTAAAACCCGCAGAGCAAAAACACCTATCTGCAGTCATTGACTATTGCTTGGCGCTAGAAGAGAAGGCTGCCGGAAATAAACATGAATGTATTGGCCTCCTAAAGTCAGCACTTAAGAGCTCACCCTCATTTGCGCCTGCCGCACAACTTGGCGCGCGTGTTTATATTGATCAAGATGATCAAAAATCTGCTGAAAAGCTTTTGATCAATATATGGAAGAAAAGCCCAAACAGTGAAATAGCTGACCTCCTTACAAACCTTTTTCCTCGTGAAATCAAAGGGGAGAGGTTTAAGCGACTAAAAGCAATTTCTATGAGTGGCCCTAAATTTTCAGAAAACTACCACCTCCTTGCAGATCAGGCTATTTTGATGGAGCAGTGGCCAGACGCGCGCAGCGCTCTTCAAGCAGTCATCGGCTCTGGCCAGGCAAGCAAAAAAACTTATCAAAGTTTAGCACTATTGGAACGCAAACAAAAAAACGACAAGCAAGCCTCTAACAAACTTATAAAAAAATCTGAGATAGCACCGCCTGATAACCACTGGTTTTGCTCTTCCTGCCGAACGTCACCGGCCCACTACACTGCAGTCTGTCAGAAATGTGACACATTTGATAAAATTATTTGGTTTCGCCTATAAAATTTCCATCCTCATTAGTAGATAAGCTCGAGGAGTGTTTTTTTAAAATCTCAGTTCTAGATAAAAGATTAGCTTATTTCTTCAAATATCTTTTCTTGCCAATTATACTCACTTAAATTACCGCTCTTTATGTCAAAATACCAGCCGTGAAGCTGCAAAATGCCAAGCTTTATTGCCTCCTTTATCCAAGGGAAGGTGACAAGGTTATCAAGTGAAATAAGAATAGCACGCTTTTCGCAAACAGATATTCTAGATGTTTCATTCATAACCGCTTTCTCTTCTTCTGTAAATTCACTGGCAGCCTTAACAATATTCATCCAAGGTCTAATAAAACTATATTCCTCCGCTTTTTCTTTAGCAGGGGGCATCATCAGCGACCCAATTCCGCCACAGCCGCTATGTCCCATTACAATAATATGTTCTACCTGAAGATGTTTAATCGCATATTCAATTGCAGCACTGGTACCGTGATATTCACTATCATCGCTACCCTCATCAAAAGGTGGAACAACATTTGCAACATTTCGAACCATAAAAAGTTCGCCCAGGGAACTACGCGTTAATATTGCAGGATGAACCCGACTATCACTGCAGGCAACCATCATCACTTTAGGGTCTTGTTTTTTTCCTGAAACTTTTAACCACTCTTGATTTTCATCCTTTAGATAATGAGTTCTAAATTCTCGGTATCCCGAAATTAGTTGATTATATGCGTCCATAATGCTTTCTTTTTTTTGTTTCACTTTGATCTTAAATCATATTTTTATAATTGGATATTGATTTGTGTTCAAAACAAAAATAGAACGTATAATACAAAAGCATATTTTTTTTGTAAATCGGAGATAGAGATGCCTGCACCACACAATAGCGAAAGCTTCCCAATTCAGGAAAGCCGTGCACTGGTCGCCCATTTAATGGGCCGGAAAGCACATATCTATTGGCTTGATCTACTTTTTAATTTAATACTTGGGTGGGGAGGCTTCTACCTCGTTGTCGTTAGCGCAACTTTCTCAGCCCTCAATATTACCTCCTTTGTTATTTCCTCATTCGCACTTTACCGTGCGGCTATTTTTATTCATGAAATCGTACATTTTAAAAAAGGGTCCCTCAAAAGCTTCGTTGCATTTTGGAATTTAACGGCAGGTTTTCCATTATTGATCCCCTCCTTTACATATTATGGTGTTCATAACGATCACCATAAGCGCGATACTTACGGGACAAAAAAGGATGGAGAATATCTTCCTTTTGGAGCTGAGCAGGGCTGGAAAATTGTTGCTTATGTATTTTTATCGATCATTTTACCATTACTATTTTTGATACGGTTTTTAATTCTAACTCCCCTTTCATGGCTTATTCCATCAATTGGACGTTACGTATGGGAGTGTGCATCCTCACTGACTATTGATGTGACCTATCGTCGACCGCCCCCAACTAAACTCGATGGTAAATTTTGGCGACTCCAAGAGGTTTGCACAACTATTTATGCGTGGGTTGGGGTCTTGCTAGTTTATAATGGCAGCCTTCCAATCAAACTTGCCATTGTCTGGTACCTCACTACACTTTTTATCTTTACAATTAACAGTCTTCGAACTCTTGGCGCACATGCCTACCGCAATCCTGGCAACGTCAAGATGTCTGTAGCTGATCAATTTCTTGATAGCGTTGATGTAACCGGTGGAATTCTTGCGCCTTTTTGGGCCCCTGTTGGACTGCGCTATCATGCGACCCACCACCTTTTCCCACAGATGCCATACCATAATCTTGCAAAAGCCCACACATTGCTCGTAAAGAACTTATCAGATAATAACCTTTATTTATCAGCGACGCGCAATAATTTATGGCACGCATTATCCACCCTCTGGCAGGATTCGTTACTTAGCCAAAAAAAACCCTAACCTTGACCCTCTTTTTTAATACTCAGCAGGCCAACGGGCCAACCACTCCTGCAGGATTTTTATATTGAACGAGTGTTATGAATTTTAACGCCAGCGACTTTGTTAAGGAGGTAAAGCCCCATCGTTAGTAACACCATGCCGGGAAGAAAAACCAAATTGCTCTCAGTTAATCCTGCCATTACATAGGAAACAACACAAATTGATCCATTAAATAACTCATATGGAAGTTGAGTTCTTACATGATCAAACTGGCTACATCCCGCTCCTGAGGCGGCCAAAATCGTTGTATCGGAAATCGGTGAACAGTGATCGCCAAACATCCCGCCGGAAAGAACTGCTCCAATAGATACGTGCATTGGAGCTCCAAGTGCGTCCGCGACCGCTATAATTAGAGGCATCATGATGGCATAAGTTCCCCAAGACGAGCCAGTAGCAAAGGACATCAATGCACCAAATAAGAATGCAACTACTGGCAACAAAAAGGGATAAAAATTTCCTTCCGCCATCGAAATAATAAACTGAGCAGTACCAAGGTTCTTTCCAACCTCGCTTAAAGACCACGCAAGCACCAGAATAATAAGAACACTAGTCATGCGACTAACGCCGCTGAAGTATATGACCATACTTTCTTTAAATGTTTTAACGCCGTAAAAAAGTAAAAGGACTATCAGTGTCATGGATGAATAGAAATAAGCACTAGAAAGGGCCCCACGAAAGACAAGAGAGGGTACAGGGTTAAGCGGAAAGCCATATGGCGTCAGCAAAGTAAAAAGAAGACCAAACATCACGAGTAATGGCAGCCACACAAAGATTGCTTTTGCCTTGGGGTGGGAAAGATTATCGAGAATTTCAAGGCCACTGTCGTCACGAAGTAGCTCTCTGGCCTGAGCCTGCTGTTCGGCACGGGCCATTGGGCCAAATTCGTAGCCAGAAAAGGCCACTAAAGGTACCATCATAATCGCAAAAAGTGAATAAAATTGAAACGGTATCGCCGCTACATAGGCATCAAAGCTAGTTTCGTCACGTCCTATTTCAAGGAATTCCCCCTCAATGAGGCCCATTGAATAGACGCCCCAGCCGATAAAAGGTATCAGCACAGCAACCGGCGAAGCCGTGGTATCTATGATCCAGGCTAATTTAACACGAGAAATTCTAAGTTTATCGGTAATAGGCCTGTAGATAGGCCCAACAATTAGCGGGGTGCCTAAATCTGAAAAGAAAATCATTATGCCTGTAGCCCATGTCGCTATTTGTGCTTTAAGCCGGCTGGTAATAATGTGGGTCATGCTAGAAGCAAAAGCGACCGCCCCACCTGATTTTTCCATAAGTGCTACGAGGCCGCCTATAAAACACATCAGCACAAGAATTCCTGATTGGCTCGGTGAGAGCATTTGCGGGACAAAGTAATCTGACACCATCAAACTTATTATTATGCCAGGATTAAATCCGTTCAATATGACTACCCCCGAAAACACTCCCACGAAAAGACCTATAATGACGTTTTGTGACCACACCGCGATGGCTAGTGTGATTATTATTGGAAGAATAGAAATAAATCCATAATCTGTAGCTTCCAGGGCTTCTCTCCTATATATTTTTGATTATAGTATCTTAATTAAAATTTTAAGAAACAATAAAATTTAGGAGAACCTCTGGTGAAACTTTTAATCAAACTTTGTGTCTTTATAGGTATGGTAAACTTAATCAGCTGTTCATTTAATGATAAGGCAGAAAATACTGCCGCTAACAGTCCCGACTACAGTATCACCTATGACCTTCACATTACAGGCGGTACTATCGTAGATGGTTCTGGAAGCGCCCCCTTTACTGGCGATGTTTTGGTAAGTAACGATAAAATAGTTTATGTTGGACAAGCACTCTCTGCAAAAATTAAATCCCGCACCACTATCGAGGCTAAAGATAAGGTTGTCTCTCCCGGTTTTATTGATGCTCATTCTCACGGAGACCCCCTTCAAAAAGACAACGACATGCTCAGAAATTTTCTGCGCCAAGGGATAACCACAGTTGTTCTTGGACAAGATGGCACCAATCCGGGCTATTTCCCTAGCGATGGCTCAGCTAGAGACCGCGGGTCGTTCACATCTTGGATTAACCAAGTTAATATTCAGGGCACGGGTCCCAATGTAGCTACACTTATAGGCCATGGAACTATAAGAAGGCTTTCCGGTGGCGGAGAAAAAGATAAAGTGACGCCAGAAGAACAGGCTAAAATGGAACAATTGCTCATAGATGGCATGAGGGCAGGAGCCTACGGTCTCAATACAGGGCTCGAGTATGTACCTGGACGGTATGCTGACCGTGCAGAAATGATGGGGCTTGCTAAAGTAGTGGGCGCAAATGACGGTCTTATTTCTAGTCATATCAGAAACGAGGACGACGATGTTGTCCAAGAAAGTATTGCCGAACTTCTAGAGCAGGGCAAATACGCGCGTGTCAATGCCTCGCATATAAAGGTTGTCTATGGTAAAACCAAAAAACAAGGCAACGAGGTTTTAAAACAGCTCCGAGACGCCCGTGCCGCAGGCATTCAAGTTACAGCAGATGTCTACCCCTATCTCGCCAGCTTTGGTGACATGAGTTACCTCTATCCAGAATGGGCGAAGAGGTTACCAGAGTTTAAGGATGCGGCCATAAATCGTCGGAAAGAGTTTGAAGAATTCCTGCGAGCTAAAATCATCCGCCGTAACGGTGCAGAAGCTATTTTAATCTCAAGCGGCGAATATTCTGGCATGACGCTTGCTGAGATTGTGACTATTACTGGCAAACGTCCAGAGGAACAAATAATTGATTTTGGTCATAATGGACCTGCTACAGCCCACTTCATTATGACTAAAGAAACACAAGATGCCTTTATCACGGCACCAGATGTTTCTATTTCAACCGATGGCAGCCCAACTATGCGTCACCCAAGGTCCTTCGGTTCTTTTCCCAAGGTGATCGAAGAATATGTGGTGCGCGATAATGTCCTGAGCATCGAGCTGGCAATTAACAAAATGACTGGTCAGACTGCCAAAATATTTGGCCTTCAAAGTCGCGGGCTGCTTAAGGAGGGCTTGGCTGCCGACATCTTAGTCATGGACATTAATAATATAAAAGCTAATACTACGTGGACCAATATTTTTGCCACTCCAAGTGGCTTTGATTATGTAATAGTTAATGGTCATTTAACTGATACTACGGCTAAATCCTCTCAACCAACTTTCGGTCGAATTCTTCTAAAGCATAAGGGCGATTAGGGTTATAATAAAATGCTAGAAATATTTTCTGGGATTGATAAAGCAAGATAATTAATCGTTAAGGCGCCACTCTTTATAAGCATCTTGAAGTTGAAACAACCAATACGCTGCTTGTGCCACGATTGGGCCAAAGGGTTTTCCAGCATAATCTAGGCCATATGGCTCAAAAAGTTTATAACGTTCGTCACCATTAACGATAGCATCTGAAATAATCTCGCCCCCAGCTATAGTGGAGGTCATTCCAGAGCCGCCAAAACCTTGTGCATACCAAAACCCCGGCTCAAGTTGACCAATCTGGGGCATTTTATGAACTGGGTATCCCATAAATCCTCCCCACGCCACCGCTGTTTTGACGCCCCTCAATTGTGGGTAAACCTTGAATAAGTCATTTTTCATAATTTTCTCTAATTTTTTCCCACCCGGATTAAACATGGAAACCCGACCTCCCCAGAAGAGGCTAGTATCATCAAACGTTCTATAATAGTTAGAAGAAAATCGATTGTCGCTAACCCCCCACTTTCCCTTCATTACCTCCTTTAGATGCTCGCCAATAGGCTCCGTAAGCATTATAAAGGTTGCAACTGGCAAGGTCGCGTTTGACAATCTAAAATTCAATGATCCAATATAAGCGCTGCAACAAATCACAACCTCATCAGCTGTAACTGATCCATTTTTTGTGAGAATTTTCCAACCATTTGTCATTTTAGATATATCCAATGCAGGTGATTTTTCAAAAACTCGCGCTCCGCCTTTTTCTGCCGTTCTAGCGGAATGCCTTGTGTAATTAAGTGAATGCAGCTGCAATCCATCCGGCTTTAAAAATGCGTCATAATAGTGTTTAGAATGATAGTAATCTCGAAATTTTTCTTTGGGCCAAAACTCATAATTTACCCCCATAAGGTCATTTAAAAACTCAACATTTTTTTCGACCTCTCCTGGCTCATTAAACCAGGATACATCCAAAAGTCCTGGTATGTTTTCCTTTAACTTTTTTCCCTGACCTCCAATGCGTCGATTAATAATATCCATAGCATCTGTTGTTAGGCCCAGAAGTTCTTTTGCATGGCTTTCCCCAACCCTCTTCACAATTTCACGGGGGTCCTGAGAATATCCCGGACTAACAAACCCCCCGTTTCTTCCTGAAGCGCCCCATCCGATTCGATTGGCTTCTATAAGAACTGGTTTTTCCCCTTTTTCGACTAAACTATGAAGAGTTGCAACGCCCGCCATGCCTCCACCAATTACGCAGACCTTCGCATTAATATCATCCGTTAGCGTTGGAAATTTTCCTGGTTTGCAGAGAGTTCTTGAATAATAACTATCAATATATTCGCCTTTTCCCCCTTCATATTTATATCTTATAGACATCGTTTTCCCTATGGTGGCTAGGCCCGGCTTCATGTTAAGCCTGCATTGTGCAAGATAGTTTATAGCAAACAGAAAATAAACAGAATATAGTTTTATGATGCCCATAAGAAAACTGTGCTGCTAAAAAGAAACTTTCCTCTTTTTATGTAGATCCTTATATAAGACTTATTGCTTTTATATTAGTTCCCTAGCATAGTGCGGGTAAAAATAGAGCTGAAAAAGTTTAAGGAAAGGCCTCAAAATGGGTTGGTTAACAATATTACCACAAATCGTTGCAATCGGCATCGTTCTGTGGAGAAAAGAAGTTATTCTAGCTCTAGTGGTAGCTATATTTACTTCTGAATTTCTTTTGCTCATTCAGGCAAACCAGGTAACTATAGCCATGGCCCCCATCGAAACAATTGAGCGGATTGTCAATGTTTTTTCTAGTCCTGGCAATACTAGAATACTAGTTTTTTCCCTTATAGTAGGAGGCTTAATTGCCTATCTTAAGCATTCTGGTGGGGTCACTGCTTTGGTTAATTTACTGATTAACACTGGCATTACCAAAACTAAAAAACAAGCCGGCCTTATGTCTTTTTTAATTGGCATCTTACTTTTTGTAGAAAGTAACCTGAGCGTGATTACGGCCGGCATTGTCTCGCGTGGTCTTTTTGATAAGTTTGGAATGAGCCGGGAACGGCTTGCTTACGTAATTGATAGTACAAGCGCGCCTGTGTGTATTCTTCTGTTGTTTAACGGTTGGGGAGCCGTTGTGCTTGCGAACCTTAACTCCAATGGCCTTGCAAATCCGGAAACAACTTTAATTGGTACAATTTTTTATAATTTTTATGCTTGGATTGCGCTTGCAATCGTTCTCTACACAATACTCAGTGATAAATTACACGGCCCCTTAAAGGGCTTTGAAGCAAAAACCCAGTTAGCCGCCCAAAAGAACCCGGCTCCCGAGTTTCCGGCTAGCAAGGCCAGCTTTATGATTTTACCTCTGCTCACTCTAGTTATTCTCATTTTTACCTTCATGTACTGGACAGGAAATGGGTCCATTCGAAGTGGGGATGGGTCAAAGTCTATTCTTTATGCCTCCGTTATTTCCTGCATTGTTATCTACATAATGATGCTAGCTAGTAAACGTTTCAGTCATATCAATCTTGTAGACATTGGATTTAAGGGGATGGGGGAGCTCCTGCCGCTGGTGTCTATCGTCCTCCTATCTTTAGCGCTTGGCGCAAGCCTCCAAATTCTGGGAACAGGCCTGTTTGTTGCTGGTATTGTAGGTGAGGCGCTGCCGATAATTATGATTGTTCCCATGCTGTTTCTTGCCTCATCAGTTATGGCGTTTACCACTGGGACATCATTTGGTACATTCGCTATGATGATTCCAATAGGCGTGCCCCTAATTCAAATGCTCGGACTACCTCCGGCATTTGTTATATCGGCGATACTTGGTGGTGGTGTGTTTGGCGATCATTGTTCTCCAATATCTGATACAACAATGATCTCCTCCGTTGCTTCTGGCTGCGACCTTCTGGATCATGTCAAAACTCAACTCCCATATGCACTAGTTGGCGGAGGCCTTACGTTTGTTGCCTATATTATAACCGGACTCTTCGTTCTATAATGATGCGGCACACTACAGTCCAGTAGCCCAAAAACTTTACTTTTTTAATGGATCTCTGCTTTTAATAACTAGTTAAGTTGTCCTTTGTAGGACACCTTTCTTAACGTAACCTGATTTAATTTTATAATTATATATTTTTTATTTTAAGGCCCTTTCTGATAGAGCCCTATCATCAACTTTAGTGAAAGAATGAGATAGTTTAAAATAATATTACCTAATTCTGTCTATTGCTTGCTAAACGGAGTGGACATGGTATTAATGTAATAAAAATACTAGGTAAAAAGATTTAAAGATAGACCACATTATTCAATATACTGACTATAATAAAGATCCCTTTAATGGCCAAAAAAATTAGTTTCTACTCTATAAGGAAAATATAGTGAGCCGCTGGTCCCAAAAAAATATTCGACTCAAATCTATTGTTGACTACTCCAAAGAAAAAACAAACTCTTCTCCCTTGCCTGAGTTCATTGCTTTTATAGGTAATTTTTATAAAAACGCCTCCCCAGAAGACTTAAGCCTATCATTAGAAGACCTGTACGCAATTGCTCATAGCAACTGGGTTTTTATTTCTGAATTTAATCAGGCAGGCTCCAAAATTAGGATATTTAATCCTTCTCTTAAGACGGATGGGTGGAACACTTCCCATACAATTATACAGATACTAACTACAAATATGCCGTTTTTGATCGACAGCGTTACATCAAACCTGCTCGAAGGTGGCACCGTTCTGCACACGCTTATTCATCCTGTTCTAGAATTGAATCGAAACAATATAGGTAAAATTGTACAAAAAGGTGGCAACCCTTCAACCGAATCCATCATGCACATTGAAATTACGGCCATAAGCAATGAACAGGAAATCAATGAATTGAAATCAAAACTGAAGATCATTACCGACCTCGTCCACTCTTCAGTGGAGGATTGGGCGCCAATCCTTAAAAAAGTTCAAGACACTTCCAAAGGCCTTGTTTTAGCCCCTAAATCTATCGGCACAGAAGAAATTAAGGAGGCGCAGGCTTTTCTCAAATGGCTTACTGAGAACAATTTCACACTGCTGGGCTACCGAGAATATAATCATAATAACAATAATAATCCAATCGTTGGAAACGGCTATGGTATATTACGTGACCCTAACTTTCATGTTCTCCGTGGCCCAAAGGGGTTAGTGTCGATTTCTCCTGAAATTGAAGATTTTATGGCTAGTAATAAAATTATGCATATTACAAAAGCTAACGTAAAGTCGTTGGTTCATCGTGCTGTCCATCTGGATTATATTGGCTTCAAGAAGTTTGATAAAAATGGCGCAATTATAGCGGAAATTCGCTTCGTTGGCCTTTTTACATCGGACAGTTATAATCAACGGGCACAAAACATTCCCTATCTGGACAGAAAGGTTCGCTCAGTTGTAGAGCGGTCTGGCTTTGATTATAATAGCCATGATGGCAAAGCCCTTTTCCATATTCTAGAAACACTGCCTCGCGACGAACTCTTTCAGATTGATGCCGTGCCTCTTTTTCGAACATCCATCGGCATATTAAATCTTAATTTACGTCCCCGATGCCGTGCATTTGTTCGAAAAGACAAGTTTGAAAGGTTTGTTTCTACTCTAGTGTTTGTTCCTCGTGAACTTTATAATTCCATCTTAAGGACTAAAATAGAAAAAATTCTTTGTAAGGCATTTAATGGAGAGCTTTCTTCTCGCTATGCGCAGCTTAGTAATGATCGTATTGCTCGCTGGCATTTTATTATTCGTACAAAACCCGGCAAAGTTCCTAGTCCAAATACTGAAAGTATTAATAAAAAAATCTCTAAAGTTGCACAAAGTTGGACTGACTACTTTCTTGAGGTTTTGATAGATCGTTGGGGTGAAGAAAAAGCCTCTCAATTGTATAGAAAATACTCCACAGCATTTAACCCTGCTTATCTTGAAAATTTTGATCCACAATTTGCAGTAGCTGACGTCGCTAAATTTGAACAGCTTCCTGAAAATAACAATATTGGGTTTAATTTTTACCGCGAACCAGATGATGCTAAACATACCGTACGCCTTAAAATATATACCAGCAGCACCCCCATAGCTTTGAGTGACTGTCTTCCTATGCTTGAAAATTTAGGTTTCAGAGTAATCGAAGAATATGCGTTCGATGTCACGACAGGCGAAAACACTGGGAACCCCAGCCATAGTATTCATGACTTTTATCTTGAAGACCCAAATGGAAATGCTCTAGACCTAGCGGACCTCAAGGCTCGCATGGAAGACGCTCTTATCGCGGTTTGGGCAGGTGAGATTGATAATGATGGCTTTAATAAATTAGTATTAAAGGCCGGCATGCCTCATCATCACGCCCTCATTTTACGAATATATAGTAAGTATCTCCGACAATTGGGTAGCGCTTATAGCGAACTTTATATGCAAGATACTCTGACGCAGTATGTTAAAGTATCAAAATTGTTAGCAGAATTATTTGAAATTTACTTTAGTTTCAACGTCGCGAATGATTATGATCGTAATGAAAAGGCGGCAAAACACATAAAAAAAATTAAGCGGCGTCTTACTAAAGTGGAAAGTCTTGATCAAGACCGTATGCTTCGTAATTATCTGAATGTTATAATGTCTTCATTAAGAACTAATTTCTACCAACTGACTGAGGACGGTCACCAAAAACCGTATATTTCTATAAAAATTAAAAGTGTCGACGTGGCCGCAGCGCCTAAACCGCGTCCTTTTGCCGAAATATTTATCTATTCACCAAGGTTTGAAGGCCTCCACCTGAGAAATGGCCCGGTTGCACGTGGTGGCATTAGATGGTCTGATAGAAAAGAGGATTATCGCACAGAAATCCTCGGGCTCGTAAAGGCCCAACATGTGAAAAATACTGTTATTGTGCCCGTGGGTGCAAAAGGCGGATTTGTCCCAAAAAAAATGCTAGAAAATCTAACCCGTGAAGGGTCATTAGAAGAAGGGGTTAGCTGTTATAAATCTTTTGTGTCAGGACTTCTTGATATCACCGACAACCTAAAAGAGGGTAAAGTAATTGCCCCGCGAGATGTTATTCGCCGAGATAATGACGACCCTTATCTTGTCGTTGCCGCAGATAAGGGTACTGCTACTTTTTCAGATATTGCCAATAGCCTCGCTCACGATTATGGGTTCTGGCTTGATGATGCTTTCGCATCTGGGGGCTCCGTCGGTTATGACCATAAAAAGATGGGCATCACGGCCCGCGGTGCATGGGTTAGTGTGCAACGCCATTTTCGTGAACGCGGGCTAAATATTCAAAAAGATACAATCACAGTTGCCGGCATAGGTGATATGTCTGGCGATGTATTTGGTAACGGGCTACTTTGTTCTAAGACCATAAAATTATTAGCAGCCTTTGACCACCGTGATATTTTTATTGATCCCAACCCTGATCCAAAAAAATCATACGCTGAAAGAAGCCGTATGTTTAATCTGCCTCGCTCAAGTTGGGAAGATTATGACAAAAACCTTATATCAAAAGGTGGTGGAGTTTTTAGCCGAAAACTAAAGTCAATTGACCTAACGGCAGAAATGAAAATTCTGTTTGGCCTTAATGATGATATAACGTCCCTTGCTCCTAATGATTTAATCCAAGCTATCCTCACTTCGCACGTTGATTTACTTTGGTTTGGGGGTATTGGGACTTATGTTAAATCAAAAAGCGAAAGCAACGGCGCTGCAGGAGACCGCGCCAATGACGCGATCAGAATCAACGGTAAGGATCTTAACTGTAAAGTAATTGGTGAAGGAGGAAACCTTGGCTGCACGCAGCTAGGTCGGATAGAGTATTGTCTGAAGGGGGGGATGATGAACACCGATGCCATTGATAATTCCGCTGGTGTTGACTGCTCTGATAACGAAGTAAATATTAAAATCTTGCTTAATAGCATTGTTGCAGATGGAAAAATAACTAAAAAGAAACGCGACGCTCTACTTGAGGAAATGACAGATGAAGTTGCTGGCCTTGTGTTGCGTGATAATTATCTTCAAACACAGGCTATTAGTCTAACCAAAACAAGTAGCGTACTAGAACTAGATAGTTTTGAGCGCTATCTTGACGAGTTAGAAAGGTCTGCAAGCTTGGATCGCGAGCTAGAATTTCTTCCTAATGGCGAAGCTCTCGAAGAGCGCGCAGAAAAATCTCTTGGCCTCACCCGGCCAGAAAATGCTGTTCTAATTGCCTACGCCAAAATGGCTCTGTTTGACAGTATAACTGATAGTAATTTACTTGATGACCCCTATCTTGAAAAATTCCTTTTTAGGTCTTTCCCAAAAAAATTGAGTAAAAACTATAAAAACGAAATAAGAAGTCATCAACTTCGCAGCCAAATTATTGCTAAAGTTCTATGTAATGATATTGTCAATCGTGGGGGCATACAAGCAATCAAAGAAGAGACTGGCGCCAGTGGTGCCGAGATAGCCCGGGCAGCAATTATTACCAGCGAGGTTTTTGAGCTTGATAATGTTTGGGACCGCATTGAAAAACTTGACTATGTCGCGCCATCGACAATTCAAATCTTAATGCTTATGGATGTTGAAGAATTTGCACGTCGCCAAACTATATGGTTCCTTAATAATACCGACAACAAACATTCTATCCAAAAAATAATCGATGACTATAAGCCTGGCATCACAGAATTATTTTCGATGGACGCTGTCGCAAAAATTAGCCCCGATGAGAGCTCTTCGAGCAAACGCAATATGTATATTGAGCAAAATGTCGGCGATGAACTTGCCCAGCATATCGCAAGTCTTGACATCAAAACAGCGGCCTGCGATTTAGTTCAGGTGGCAAAGGAGCTTGACCTCGATATTACCCAAGTTGCCTCAGCTTACTTTATGTTTGGAGAAGAACTTGGTTTTGAATGGTTGCGCGGTCAGGCCGAAATGGTAGAGACAGCTGATCATTGGGACCGCCTTGCAGTCAATAGTATTTTGGGTGATTTACAAGACCAACAAAAAATTCTTACTCGCACGGTTCTAATCGGACGTAACAATACTAGCTGTTTGAAGGCAGGAAAAAAATGGTTGCGTGATAATCAATCCGCAACTATACGCGTTAAAAAATTATTGCAGGATTTTCAAAGTACTGGCGCCCTCAACGTCACAAAAATGGGTTTTGCCGCCCGGCAAATCAGAAACGTTATTATCGATTAGGTAGCTTATTTATTATAATATTCTGTAAGCCGCTAGTCGTATTAACCGTTTAATGGAACTAAGTTTAATGACCTTAAAGTTTGAAAATCGCTATGCTAAACTAGGAGAACGCTTTTCTTTTGCCATAGATGCCGACCCTCTTTCTAACCCTAAAGCGGTAATTATAAACGTCGCGTTGTTAAAGCCTCTTGGGCTTGACAACTATACACAAGATGATCTGCTAGCCTTATTTAGTGGACACCAAACGCCAAAAGACGCATCCCCTCTAGCCATGGTTTATGCGGGCCATCAGTTTGGTGGTTACAGCCCACAGCTTGGAGACGGGCGGGGTGTTCTTATTGGTCAAGTCAGAGACAGTGAGAATAAGCTGGTTGATCTCCATCTAAAAGGTGCAGGAAAAACCCCTTTTTCAAGAATGGGCGATGGCCGCGCGGTGCTACGTTCATGCATAAGGGAATTTTTGGCTAGTGAGGCATTGTTTCACCTTGGAATACCGACAACCCGGGCGCTCGCCATCACAACAGGGAACGAACAAGTTAGGCGCGAAACAATTGAAAATGCCGCCATGCTCATGCGCGCTAGCGATAGTCATATAAGGTTTGGATCATTTGAATATTTTAGTTATACCGATCAACACACTGAACTAAAGCAGCTTTGTGACTACACAATAGAAACACATTTTCCAAAACTAAAAAATTCTGACAAGCCCTACGACGGGTTGCTTTTGGCGGTTTCAGAAAAAACTGGCAATCTTATTGCTCACTGGCAGGCCTTTGGGTTTGCGCACGGGGTCATGAACACAGACAATATGTCAATCATAGGCCAAACTTTTGACTACGGCCCATATGGATTCATGGAAAATTATGACCCTTATTATATTTGTAATCATTCCGATGATCAGGGGCGATATGCCTTCAATCGCCAGCAAGAAATGGGCCGCTGGAACTGCCAAGCATTATCACAGGCCTTAGCTCCGCTGACCACCCCAGGTTTGTTGGAAAAGGCCCTAAATTGCTATGAAGAAACTTTTCTATCTTTTTACCATGGCCTCATGACCAAAAAATTGGGGCTTTCTAATTCTAACCCTGAAGACAAAGCACTATATGAAGACCTTCTGGATTTGTTGGAAGGCTATAGCATAGATTATACTATATTCTTTAGATCGCTTAGCCGGTATTATGTTGGCAAGGGCTTTCGCACTCTTCTGGACAACCAAAATTATGCAGCTTCTTTCGCCCCCTGGTTTGAGCGATACAACAGACGCCTGCAGATAGATATGCTGTCAGAAACTGATCGTCATGAACAAATGTGTGCCATAAATCCTAAATTTATATTGCGAAATTATCTTGCACATAAGGCAATAAAAGCTTCTGAAGATGGCGACCATTCTGAGCTTCATCGACTTTATGATGTTTTAAAAGATCCTTACGGCGAACAGAGCGATCAAGAACAATACGCGCAAGAAACCCCAGACTGGGGTCGAAACCTTCAGGTCAGCTGTTCATCATGAGCCAGCCTCTAATACTACAGCTCCTTGAAAAATACCTTTAAATTTTAGTGTCTAAAGTGACGCATTCCAGTTAAGACCATGGCAAGCCCTTGTGCATCTGCGGCCGCAATAATTTCGTTGTCTCTAATCGAACCTCCGGGCTGAATCACTGCCGTAACGCCCGCGTCTGCAGCACTTAACAGTCCGTCTACAAACGGAAAAAATGCATCCGACGCAACCACAGACCCCTCTGTCATATTATTTTTAAGGCCCGCAGCTTCACTAGCATCAAGGCCCTTACGGACTGCTGTTTTTGCACTGTCCACACGGCTCATTTGACCTGCACCGATACCAACTGTCACACCATTCTTCACATATATGATCGCATTTGATTTAACATGCTTACAAACAGTGAAGGCAAACAACATATCCTTAAATTCCTGCTCGCTTGGCTGGCGTTTAGTGACCACTTTTAAGTCTGCTTGCGTAACTTTTCCATTGTCCCGGCTCTGCGCCAAATAGCCCCCGGCTACGTTACGAATTGTTTGGCCAACACTCCGTGGGTCGGCGATGCCTCCTGTAAGAAGTAATCTCAGGTTTTTTTTAGCTGACATAATTTCCAGTGCGCTATCGTCAGCATCTGTGGCTATTACTACTTCAGTAAAAATTTTAGTAATCTCACTCGCAGTTGCTCCATCCAGCTTGCCATTAAGGGCTATTATGCCTCCAAAAGCACTCGTCTGATCACAAAGAAGGGCTTTGTTATATGCTTCGATATAATTCGCCCCACGAGCTACACCACAAGGATTAGCATGTTTTATAATGGCCACTGCGGGTCCATCAGCAGGATCAAATTCACTTACCAGCTCAAATGCTGCATCCGTATCATTTAAATTATTGTAACTCAGTTCTTTTCCCTGAATTTGTCTGGCTGTAGCGACCCCTTTTCTAGGGTTCGAGCTGCGGCTAACATAAAAAGCCGCGTCCTGATGGGGGTTCTCACCGTACCTCAGTGATTGTTGTTTTTTTGCAGTAATATTAATGCGCTCTGGATAATTATTCCCTAGTTCGGCAGCGAACCAACTAGAAATAGCCGCGTCATAAGATCCTGTACGAGCGAACGCTTTCGCGGCTAAGTTTTTACGTAATTTTGCCGTCGTTGTCCCATTATTCTCTTGAATCGATACCATGACACCCTCGTAGTCTTCGGCCTCAACGACCACAGTAACAAAGGCATGGTTTTTAGCGGCACTTCTAATCATCGCTGGGCCGCCAATATCTATATTTTCTATACAGGTCGCAAAATTGGCTCCCCTTTCCACCGTTTCCTCAAACGGATAAAGGTTAACTACCAGCAGATCAATAGGCCTAATATCGTGCGCGTCCATTGAACTAAGATGATCATCATTATCACGAAGCGCTAGAAGTCCTCCATGGATCTTTGGATGCAGTGTTTTCACCCGTCCGTCCATCATTTCAGGAAAGCGAGTGTACTCGGCCACTTCTTTAACCGGAACTCCGGCATCCGCAAGTGTTTTTGCCGAGCCTCCCGTAGATAAAATCTCAACCCCTTGTTCACTCAAGAATTTTCCAAACTCAACAAGCCCCGTTTTATCTGACACTGAAAGTAACGCCCGTTTTATTGGTCTTAACGTTTTATCGATCATAGATTTTCTCTTTTATGCTATATCTCAAAATTACTATTCTTTCCTTAGCGTGGTAATATATTTTTTCTCTTTGTGCAAGTTCAAATAGCTCTTCGTCATTTAAGTTGAAGCGACCACAATACAGTCGTAATAGGGCCACCCGTTTTACCTGATAATACAATTTGTTTAGTAGCAGTGCCCTTCTCTTCTTCGCCAAAATAAATACTGCTTTTAAGGGATCTTTCTGCGCCACGACATCTAAAATACCACTCCTCACCATTCTCCAAGCGGAGGCAGAGCATATCTTCCCGGTCACTTTGCGTTACCGAAACATTGGGATGTAAATGGAACCTGATATTAAATGGCACTACTTCAATACTTTTACTTATTTTATGATGTTCTATAATATCCTCTCCGCGGATACTTTCACCAGTTTCACTGGCATAAATAAGGCGTTTATGCAGATACCCGCACGACAAAACATATCCATCATGTTCGGATTCAATTAGCACTTTGCCACGCCCTTCAATCATTCGACTGCTCACCTTTGTTACTCCGAGGCCGATTAATCCGTCTTTGCGTATTTCGCTACTGTTTTGATTATTTAAAACTAGTGTTGAATGGGCTTCGGACCCTCTTAAATTCGTTGCTATTAGACTAGCGCCATCTTCATTAATAAAAGGCGCCCCCCCACAATTTACTATGAGCCGTTCACGACCCCGGCTCATTTCGAAAGCGTGTGTCCCGCAATGGCTAGCTGCGCTCATATTCAGTTCAGGAGGAGGCCCAACATCCATAATAATCAAACTTTTACTTTTTTCTATCCTAGCAAGGCCGCTCTGTTCTGGTCTCTCTAGCTTATTGCTTTTCTGGCTAATCTTTAATAGAGCCAAGCGAATATCTTTGCCGCCCTGTATCCCCGCACCATTAAAAAGGGCTAATTTTCCATCGCCATGAATTATATTTTTAAGATTTATTTCAATCCGCAAAATTGCACCCAAAACCTCTTCAGGCTCCTCTCGACCTGCCTGCTTAAAGGCCTCCCCGAGTAAAACAAAACTTAAATACAACTGAAGTAACTTTTGTGGCGCCTCGCTTCTAAGGCTGCTATCGATAAACACTTCCTTTTCAACGGCCACCTTTAAAAGCGAACAGCCCTCTTTCAGCCAGCCTTCGCCGCCTGGCACAAAAAGCCCAGAAAGAATAAGGCCTATAATTGCTTTAAGATTATTTGGAATTACCCATGCATTAGTTGATATGTTCATCAAGTAACGAGCCTGACGCGCAATCATATCGAGAACACGCCGCCTATAAGTGAGGTCTTCCGTGTCCAAAATAAGAGGTGCATATATAAGCCAGTTAGTATTTCTCTCTCCAACGACATCGGCGCGCCAAGAAACTTCTCGCCACCGAGTATTTTGCTCAATCCATGCGGCAACTAATTCTTGTCCGCGTTTTTTAGCACCATCTTCATTTTCTGCATGGTACAAATCTATCAACCAGCGAAAAGAATGAAGATACTCAAGCCAATTATTATTAAGGTTTGTCGCCTGCCAAACGTCGCCACCCAACCACAAGTTTTGATTGTTTTCTGGGTTCTCAAGGATATGGCCATCGGCAATAAATTTCCCGGTGGCCAATTCAGCTCCAGCAGAGGGTGAGCCTGCCCAAATAACTTTAGGTGTCCCCAGAAGATATAATGGATTATCCCCCCGTAGGCTTAATTTATGATAAAAAATATTATGTTTAGTCCTGCTAATAACTTTCGCTATAGAGGTTTTAATCTTCCCTGGGGGCGAAGAAACAGATTTTCGGCGCAGATGAGCCATATATACTTTTCTCCATTACGACCATTTTTCATTCAATAATCTTACCATAGCTCTCGCCGAAAATCATAATAATTGCTGTGGTAAAATGAAATTGTTTTAGTCGCCCCGAAGCGCTTTAATATTCTTTGAATAACTTTCGGGTCCCCCAACAAATGTAGCAGTACCTGCAACTAGCACATCGGCCCCAGCCTCAATCGCGCTCTTGGCAGTGACCGTGTTGATGCCGCCATCAACCTGAAGGTCAATTTGTCTACCTTCATTTTCAATCATTTTTCTAACTGACCTTATTTTATCTAATGAGGTTGGTATAAATTTCTGCCCCCCAAAGCCAGGATTAACACTCATAATTAAAATCAAGTCAACTAGATCCATAATATTTTCAAGAACGCTGACTGGAGTTGCGGGATTAAGAGAAATACCCGCTTTCTTACCGAGGGATCTGATAAATTGTAAGGTACGATGGAAATGTGGTGTTGCCTCGGCATGGATAGTTATGATATCAGCACCAGCTTTCGCAAACGCTTCAATATAAGGATCTACAGGTGCAATCATCAGATGAACATCAAATATTTTCTTACTATGGGGACGAATAGCCTTAACTACTTCCGGGCCAATGGTGATGTTAGGAACAAAATGTCCATCCATCACATCAACATGAATGTAGTCTGCACCCGCCTCAGTAATTGCAGCAACTTCCTGTCCAAGCTTTGCAAAATCAGCAGATAATATTGACGGTGCTATTTTTATATTTGAAGCCATTCTATTATCCTTAACTTTTAACCAACCGTGAAATGAAAAAGCTGTCGATGCCCTTACTCATATGGTGACCCAACGTTTGAACATCACCGCTATCAAGGATCGCCTGCTCCAAGCCTTCGAGTTCTTTCGCTCTGATCTCTTTTCGTTTTAGCGATCGATGCCGCTCCAGTAAAGCTTTAATCTGATCTGGCCCTTCCTCTTGTTGCATCGAACAGACCGAATACACCAATACACCACCTTTATTAAGTAATGAAGCCGCGTGATTTAACATTTTAGCCTGAAGCACCACTAGATCATCAACGTCCCTCTTTGTTCGAGTGTGAAGTATTTCGGGGTGACGGCGAATAGTCCCTGTTGATGAACAGGGAGCATCAAGTAATATAAAATCATAACGTTTCTTTGGCTTATACAACAAAACATCTGACATTACCACGTCAACACTAAGGTCAAGCCTTGCCATATTTTCTTTAAGTCGGCTGAGGCGTCTTTCAGAAAAATCTACTGCCGTAACCTTATTGCCCGCGGCGGCTGATTGCGCCGCCTTACCTCCTGGTGCAGCACAAAGGTCAAGGACATCACTTCCACCACTAGCACCAAGGAGCGTAGAAGGAATTCGCGCAGCAACATCCTGTACCCACCATACGCCATCGTTATAACCATCTAGCTCAGAGATTTTCCCTGCCTTTGAAATTCTGATGCTACCGCCCAGCACTGCTTTTCCGCCCAGTCGCTTTGCCCACTCCTTTTGATCGCAGTGTGGCTTTAGGCTAATATCTAGCGGTGCTTCGGTTAAAAGAGTAGATAAAATTTGTTTCACCACTGCTGACCCATAATATTCATCCCAGCTTTTAAGTAACCATGGTGGAAAATTTAATCTCGTATTGCTATATTTCTTTTCTAGCTCTTCACGCTCACGATCAACTCTCCGGAGTACGGCATTAACAGTATTCTTCAAATAATGTAGGTTTTTTGGCACCCGCTTCTCTAGAAGGATGATTGATGTATTTACTGCGGCATGAGCGGGAACTTCACTGTAGAGAAGCTGAACAAGCCCTAATCTTAAAACATGGCGGACTTGCATCTGCGTATTTCCAAGTTTCTTTTTTGTACAGTGATTTATGATACGGTCAATTTGACCGAGGCGCCTTATTGCGGTTGTGGTCAAGTGACGAATAAAGGCTCTGTCTTGAACAGATATTTCTCGACAGAACCTTTCAATTGACCCATCCAAGGTTTCCCCTTCATCAAGTACCTTCTTAATAACTAAAAACGCCGCTTCTCTGCTTTTATTATCGTTTTCCATAAATATATCCTAAACCATTGTGTCGCATTAGCACAGGGATAAACTTTTGCCAAGGAGTAGATTTCTTTTCTTGGAGTGTTGGTGTATACTTGTGTGTAATAATTAATTTGATCTTAATTGAGGTCATATATTGGAGTTTTAGAATGAAAAAAAAAATAATTGAATCAGAAAAAATCTCTGAAAATCCTTCCGCTCACGAGGAAAAGAAAAAGAAAGCGCCAAAGGAGCTTGGCGGCCGCGAGGGGCTTGATCCTGTTCGTTTTGGAGACTGGGAAAATAATGGTATTGCTTCAGATTTTTAGCGAGTATAATCATCTATGGACTTTTTAATTGAAAATGAACAAGCCATTCGCGTAAGTGTCTTTATAAGCCTTTTGCTGATGTTAGGTGGAGCAGAGCTGATAGCCCCCCTTGCCAAGCGACAAATGGGCCGACCCTCTCAATGGTTTACCAATCTCTCAATTGTCCTTCTAGATAATTTAACGCTAAAGTATTTATTTCCTTTACTCGCCGTTGGCGTTGCTGAGCTATCAGCTAAAACTGGTGTAGGTCTGTTTAACGCTTTAAATTTAAATTTTTGGCTTGAGTTTGGCTTAGCTCTTTTTCTTCTTGATTTTTTGATGTATGGCCAACACGTGCTTATGCATAAAGTTCCAATACTTTGGCGACTACACCGTATGCACCATTCGGAGATAAGCCTAGATGTATCCTCGGCCGTTAGGTTCCATCCCATTGAAATTATTTTTTCTATGTTATTTAAAATGGGCTTCATTCTAATGCTTGGAATATCTGTTGAGGCTGTGATTGTTTTTGAAATACTCCTTAATGGCCTAGCTTTATTTAACCATAGTAATTTAAAACTTTCTCGCCCATTCGAAACCATCTTGAGAAAAATTATTGTTACGCCAGAAATTCACTGGATACATCATTCGGAGGTAGTCCAAGAGACCAAGGGTAATTTTGGCTTTAATCTGATTTTTTGGGATAAGATCTTTGGCACATATATTGATAAACCAACTTTAAATTATGACGTCATGCAGCAGGGGCTCAGCGAATTTGGCTTTGCGCGCTCCTTAAGCTTAACAGAACTAATAGTATCACCCTTTAAAAACTACCCCCCGTGCGCGCCCGCGGATAAAAACCCGTGAAAGAAAAAGAGCTGCGATTAGCACTGGTGTGTTTTGGTGGCGTCTCTCTCGCGATTTATATCCATGGCGTTAGTAAAGAAATACTAAAGTTAGCCAGAGCGTCTAAAGCAATCCACGCCAGTCCGGACCCTCTAGATATAACAAGAAATAAATATCTCTATCCCAATAAAGATATCACCGATATTCCAGACACGGAGCTTGTATATTATGATGTTTTAAAAAGCTTTCTACCAGAACTAGACCTGAGGATTATTATTGATACCATCGCAGGCGCCTCGGCAGGGGGAATGAATAGTGTTTTCCTTGCTCGTGCGGTGGCTCATGATCTTAATTTTGATCACCTTCGACATCATTGGCTCGTCGAGGCCGATGTTAGCCGTCTTGTTGGTACGAAAAAAAATGCTGCCCACTGGAGCCATCTTTTTTTTAAACCACTAATAAGTATTTTAAGTAGTAAATTTCTTGGTAAAAGTAGTTTAAGCACTAAAGTAAAGGAAAAGCTCCCGGGCCTCCTTAACCATTGGAACCTAAAGCCGCCATTCGATGGCCCTCACCTCCTTGGTCTGGTTTATAATGGACTTAAGGGTATGGGGGTTATTAATTATCAGTCTCTATTGCCACGCGGTCACAAATTAGAGCTTTTTGTAACGCTTACTGACTTTTACGGTTACAAGCGAACTATGTTTCTAAATGATCCGCCAGTTACAACCGAAACAGAACATCGTCATAATCTAAAATTTAGTTATTTTAAAAGGCCTCATAACAAAAATTTATCAAAGTTTGAAAGTGACTTTGACGACCGTGGGCTTGCATCATTATGCTTTGCGGCAAGAGCAACCGCATGCTTTCCTGGAGCATTTCCGCCTGCCCAACTCCGTGAAACTGATCAATTTCTAAAAGAGCAGGGAAAAACATGGGAAGGGAAGGCTTCCTTTCTTTCTAAAAACTTTAAAGAATATAAACAAGCTGGCGCCGATCCAGAGCTCACATCTTTTCTTGATGGCAGCATACTTAATAATAAGCCTTTTGATCAGGCCATCCACGCCATTCATGACCGGCCTGCATTTAGAGAAGTAAGCCGGCGGATCATATTCATAGACCCCAAGCCTGCGGGCTTTAAGCACACGCCTGATGGCACCCCACCGACAATATTTACTACACTAAAAGGTGCTATGTCAGATATTCCAATGAATGAGCCCATGCGCGACGACCTTGAGAATATTGCCGCTCATAATCAGCAGGTTGAAAAAATTCGCTCTGTCATAAATTCGGTAAAACCAAGCGTAGAAAAGTTTATTGGCAGCATCACATCAAAGTTGCTTAATAAAATTACTAAAGCTTCTGATTTAAAAATATGGCGTAATCAGTGCCACACAAATGCAGCCGCGGCATCCAGCTACTCCTATGAAGCCTATGCAAGCTTAAAAGTTCGAGGTACTGTTGAATATCTTACCGAATTAATATCCGAAATATGTGACTTAAAACCACAAAGCGCTGAAAAAAAACATTTTTTTTTAATTATGCACTCATGGGTACTAAGAGATACGCTGGGAAAAAGCCTCCTAGTTTCTACTCCATCATGGACAAAATTTTTACTTAACTTTGATCTTAACTATCAGAAACGACAGCTACACTTTCTTATTCAAGAATTAAACAATCAGTATTCGCACAACCCAGATAGTGTAAACAAACTTGATGTTTTTAAAATGGCCCTTTACCAAATTTTAGAAACAATAAAGAAGCCCGCTATAATTAATGCCATTAAAGTCTCTGATAGAGTTATCCTAAAACAGCTTGTTAAAAAGGTCGCTGCATTGCCTACTGGGGATAATCTTGAATATTCAAAAAATACCGCCCTTTTAAATAAAAATACTCCCGTCATGGAAAATATCTTAGACCTTTTATTAGGTAGAATTCAGTTAGATAGCGTAAGAGAAAAAATTGATGCCGTTATCGCTGTCCAACTTAATAGTTCTTGGGAAAATAACTTCCAGCAAAGTCTAATCACAAATTATTTAGGTTTTGCTTTTTGGGATGTTATTACATTTTCAATTACAGGCTCAAAAGTAATTGGCGAGCTTAATGAAATTCTTGTCAACCGCATTAGCCCAGATGACAACCTTGTTCTCAAGTCCGATCCTATGGAAATGCCCCTGAAAGGCACGGCTATGAGAAGCTTTGGTGCCTTCTTTAGTCGAGCAGACCGCGAAAATGATTACCTTTGGGGCCGGCTCAATGGAGCAGAGCGCCTTATAGATATGCTTTATGAGCAATCAAAATCTGAAGGAATAAGTCATAAATTAGACGTAATCACGATTAAAAAGAAGGCTTTTAGCTCTATTCTTGAGGCAGAGAAAAATCACTTAAAGGACATTCCTGAATTGTTTACAAAAATTCACAGGCGTATCCGCGAACTTTAATTACATAAACCCCATCTCAAGTCGAGCCGCCTCACTCATCATGGACATATCCCAGGGCGGCTCAAAAACTAAAACCACGTGAACATCACCAATGCCCTCAACCTCGCGTACTTTCATTTCCACTTCCCCCGGTAAAATCTCGGCTACGGGGCAGTTAGGTGATGTTAATGTCATGGTCACGATCACATCCGCAAACTCATTTAAATCTATGTCATAAATTAAACCAAGTTCGTATATATTGACTGGAATTTCGGGATCATAAATTTCACGAATTTTTTCCGCGGCACTGCTTTGAAGTTTCTGTTTTTCTTCTTCATTAATAGGTATCCCGGCAGCGTTTGGGGTCGACTTAGAAGAGCTATCCCCGCCTTTTTCTTCCGCCTGTTCAATTAAAAATCCATCTAAGAAGCTCATATTATGTTTCCTTTTTACGCGAATATTCTATTTACTTTATGAAGCCCGTTAATCAAACGGTCAATATCATTCGTGGTGTTGTAAAGGCCAAACGAAGCCCGCGCTGTTGCTGGTATATTCATAAAGTCCATAACTGGCTGGGCGCAGTGATGCCCCGCACGAATGGCAATACCGTCTTGGTCCAAAATAGTACCTATATCATGGGGATGAGCTGACTCCATAGTAAAGGATAGCATACCCGCCATGTTGTCGGCTTGGCCACGCAGTTCCATGCCCTTCACTTCCTTAATTTGCTCAAGGGCATATTCTAGTAACTCTTGTTCGTGATCACAAATATTTTCAATTCCAAGCGTATTCACATAATCAATTGCGGCAGCCAGTCCGATTCCACCCACAATATTGGGAGTTCCTGCTTCAAATTTATGTGGCAATTCATTATATGTCGTCTTCTCAAACGTAACGGATCGGATCATATCTCCACCGCCCTGATATGGAGGCATATTCTCAAGAAGGGCTTGCTTGCCATAAAGGGCGCCAACACCCGTTGGGCCATAAATTTTATGGCCAGAAAAAACATAAAAGTCCGCATCCAATTCATTTACGTCAATCCCCATGTGTGGTAACGACTGGCAGCCGTCAACAAGAACAAGGGCGCCAACATTGTGCGCTAGTTTTATAATTTCTTTTATGGGCGTTATGGTGCCAAGCGCATTTGAAATATGGGTTATTGCTACCAGTTTTGTTTTTTCACTTAAAAGCCGGGCATAATCTTCCAGTAGAAAATTTGCTTTATCATCAATAGGGCTTACGGTGATGGTGATATTTTTTTCGTCCCGCAGTATTTGCCAAGGCACAATATTTGAATGATGCTCCATCTGACTGAGGATAATTTCGTCGTTCGGACCAAGGTTTTGACGCCCCCAGGTCTGCGCAACAAGATTTATTGCCTCTGTGGCGCCTCTGACAAAGATAATTTCCTTAGACGACTTAGCGCCAATATAATTTTTCACGGTTTCACGCGCAACTTCATACTTTGACGTAAGCGCTTGTGACAAATAATATCCTCCGCGGTGGATGTTTGCGTACTCGCTCGCGTAACAGTTTGCAACCTCATCAATAACTGCTCTTGGCTTTTGAGAGCTTGCCGCACTATCCAAAAATGTCAGCGGTTTTCCGTAAACTTCCTGTTCAAAAATAGGAAAATCTTTGCGAATTTTTTCAACGTCATAATTATAAAGACCGCCAGTATTCATTTCTTGTGCTCCTTAGAAAGCCAATTCAAAGCTAGTTCGAGATATTTCGTACGAAGAGGCTCTAACTTAATTTCTTCATAAACTTCCGACACAAATGCTTCAACTAGAAGGGCTGTAGCCGCATTTTGATCGAGTCCGCGTGACTTGAGATAGTAAAGTGCGTCCGCATCAAGCTCTCCAACTGTCGCACCGTGGGAGCATTTGACGTCATCGGCATAAATAAGAAGTTCTGGCTTACTATTTGCCTCCGCATTACGATCGAGTATTAAATTTTTATTTGACTGATCTGCATTTGTAAGCTGGGCATCCTTAGCCACGTATACTTTACCTTGAAAAGATGACTTACCCCCTTTATCAAGCACACCCCTATAAATCTGATCGCTTGTGCCCTCAGGACACAGATGTTTCATATGAGTAAACACATCATGAGCATTGCCATTTCGTCCTAAAAATGCCCCCCTAAGATCTACATTTGCCTGAAGGCCTTTTAAAGTAGGTTTTATTTCTGTACGGCTTATTTTTCCACCCAAATTCAAGGAGTAGTGTTTGAAATTTGCCCTTTGCCCAACATCAACGTGCGTATCGGCTGTGTGAATAGCTTTTTTACCTTCCTCCTGTATTTGATATATTTCAAGTACAGCATTCTCGCTCACGATAGCTTCTGTTACATGATGGCGCCAATAGTTTTGCTCGTCAGCACCTATAAATATTTCAACTATTTGAGCAAAGGAATTCTCCTGAACGTCAATGAAACATTTTGTCGCTATGGATTTGTTCTCTGAGGAAGTCGTGGTGTTGTGCAATATCTGAATTGGCGCTGTCAAAGTAGTATTTTTATCTACAAAAAGAACATAGCCGCCTGTCATTAACGCTGTATTCAAACTTTGCAAGCTACTATCGTCATCATTCTTATTAAGTATTTTTTGAGCCGCTTCTGGAAAGTCTTTCAAATAGTCATTAAGACTTAAAAGCTTGACACCATTTTGGCTTTCTATTGTTGAGCTAGCCTTATTGTAGAAACCATCGGTAAAAATAACTTTAGAACCTTTAAGGTTTTCCAACAGTCCCATTTCATTAACTACATTATCAGCAGATGTAATTAGTTCATAATTTCCACTATTCAGTTGCCCGAGATTGGTATATTTCCAGGCCTCCACTTTTGGTCCCGGAAGACCGAATTGCAAAAATTTAGCCATTGATTCATGGCGAAGCTTAACAACCCAATCTAATTCTGATCTCGGCAGAGAATTGCCCCACAGATCAAACTGAGCTTTAAACTTTAGACCCCCTAAGTGATTTTTTGCTGTCATCTCAATTACTCTTACGCTACATTTTCTTCAATACCAAGGCCCGCATAACCTTCTTTTTCAAGTCGAATGGCTAAGGATTTATCTCCAGATTTGACAATTTTTCCATTTGCCAATACGTGTACAAAATCAGGAACGACATAGTCTAGAAGGCGCTGATAATGCGTGATTACTAGTATGGACTTTTCGGGACACCGCATTCTGTTAATGCCGTCAGCCACAATTCGAAGGGCATCAATATCAAGCCCACTGTCCGTTTCATCAAGGACCGCGAAAATAGGGTCAAGCATAGACATTTGAACCATTTCATTGCGTTTCTTTTCACCTCCCGAAAAGCCAACATTAACCGCACGCTTAAGCATTTCAGGATCCATTTCTAGCTCTGCAGCCTTGGAACGAATGAGCTTCAAAAAATCTCCCGCAGCCAGTTCGCCCTCATTCCTATATTTACGAACCGAATTAATCGCGGCCCTAAGGAAATTGATGTTTGATACGCCGGGAATTTCAACCGGATACTGAAAACCCAGAAAGACCCCTTCCCCTGCTCGCTCACTAGCTTCTAGTTCGAGAAAGTTTTTGCCCTTGAATGTCACAGACCCCTCAGTTATTTCATAGCCTGGCTTTCCACAAATAGCATAAGATAAGGTTGATTTTCCAGCACCGTTTGGACCCATAATGGCGTGTACTTCGCCATCATTAATATTCAGGTTAAGTCCTTTAAGGATTTTCTGCCCACCAACTTCAACGTGTAAATTTTTAATTTCTAACATAATTTTATCCAAATCTGTGTCGGCCTAACCAACACTTCCTTCTAGACTTATACCTAGTAATTTCTGAGCCTCAACTGCAAATTCCATCGGTAGCTGTTGCATCACTTCTTTACAGAAACCATTTACAATAAGTGAAACAGATTCCTCTACGTCCAGGCCTCTTTGTAAACAATAGAAAAGCTGCTCATCGCTAATTTTTGATGTGGTAGCTTCATGTTCAATTTGAGAGGTCGGGTTTTTTGCTTCAATATACGGGACGGTATGAGCCCCACACTCATCACCAATAAGAAGGCTGTCGCACTGGGTGAAGTTACGTGTATTTTCAGCGTTGGGCATAACCTTTACCAAGCCTCTGTAAATATTTTGAGCTTTCCCAGCTGAAATTCCTTTTGAAATAATAGTAGATGATGTGTTTTTACCAATATGTATCATTTTAGTGCCTGTATCGGCCTGCTGATAATTATTCGTAATAGCAACAGAGTAAAACTCTCCTACCGAACCATCTCCTTGCAAAATACAGCTAGGATATTTCCATGTTATAGCTGACCCCGTTTCAACCTGGGTCCATGACACCTTAGAATTCAAACCTCTACAAGCAGCGCGCTTTGTTACAAAGTTATATATTCCACCTATGCCGTTTTTATCGCCTGGATACCAATTTTGCACCGTTGAATATTTAACTTCAGCTTCATCAAGGACAACAATTTCTACGACTGCGGCATGGAGCTGATTTTCATCCCGCATAGGTGCCGTACATCCCTCAAGGTATGAAACATATGAATTATCATCTGCAATAATAAGGGTGCGTTCGAACTGCCCTGTGTTGGCTTCATTAATTCTAAAATAAGTACTGAGCTCCATCGGGCAGCGCACACCCTTAGGAATATAAACAAAGGTTCCATCAGTGAAAACAGCACTATTTAATGTTGCATAAAAATTATCTGCCGCCGGCACCACTGATCCAAGATACTTTTTCATAAGAACCGGATAGTCCCGCGCCGCTTCTGAAATGGAACAGAAAATAACCCCCTTTTCCTTTAATGCTTTGTGAAATGTTGTGGCAACCGAAACGCTATCAAAAACAATGTCAACCGCAACACCAGAGAGCACCTCTTGCTCCTGAAGTGAAATACCAAGCTTTTCATACGTTTTCAAAAGTTCCGGGTCAACTTCATCAAGGCTTTTTGGTCGATCATCCGCTGACTTTGGTGCAGCATAATAATAGATATCCTGAAAGTCAGGCTTTTCGTAATCCAGCATCGCCCAATCGGGCTCCTCCATCTTTAACCATTTTTTATATGACTTAAGGCGCCAGTCTAGTAGCCAGGCTGGCTCATCTTTTTTAGCAGAGATAAACCTAATCACCTCTTCGCTCAGCCCTTTAGGTGCCTTAACGGTTTCAATATCAGTTACAAATCCGTATTTGTAATCGCCAGAAATCTCTTCCACTGCTTGTCGTGTTTCTAATGTACTTACCATCTAATGTTTTACCCTTTGTTTTTTCTTAACCGCTCATAACTTGGAGCGGGAAAAAAATCATATGGTTGTTCCACCATTTCTGATAGCGGCACAGTATTGAGCGCTTCATAAACAGCCTTGTTAATCTTATCCCACTTACTACGTGTCATACACACGGGCTCATAATCACAACAATCATCCTCATCGCTTAAGCAATTCGTCAGTTGCACCGGCCCATCTACAGCCTCAACAATATCAGCGATTGTAATATTTTCTTTTCTATCATTCATCGAAAAACCACCGCCGACACCTCTATGAGAAACTAATAGATTTGCCTTGGCCAATTTTCCGAGAATTTTACTTACCGTAGGTAGCGGAACGCGTGTTTCGGCATTTAGAGCCAATGCGGTATGAATATCATCCGGACAGGATGCAATATTACTCATCAGCACAACGGCATAGTCAGCAAGATTGGAAAGCTTTATCATCACACAGTCTCATAGAATAGAATTGAATTCGCTTATTACATGATGCCGTATGGATGGTTTGTCAATATATATAAGACCAAATTAGTCTTTTTTCGTAAATAATTGAAAAACATGGACTTTATTAAGAATCGTTATTAAAAAAAGACGCCTTATTAAGAACTATTATTAAGTTTTAAACAAATATCATCAAGCTGTTCGAGAGTTTTATAATGCACTTTTAAGGCACCCTCTTCCCCACCCCTCAACTCAAGCTCAACCCTTAAACCAATGGCCGCTGAGAGCTCTCTTTCAAAGACTTTAGTATCTGCATCTTTATGATGATTAATTTTTAATTTACTATTAGTGTTTTTTACTGCATTGCCCTTAAGCCCCCTTGCCAATTGTTCCGTTTTGCGAACGCTAAGGTCATCCCGCACGACCCGCTTCGCTAACTCAAGGGGGTTTACAGCAGTAATAAGGGCTCGGGCATGCCCCATGCTAATTTTCCCTCCTCGCATCAAACTCTGAACTCCCTCGGGCAAAGAAAGTAGCCTCATCATATTAGCAATATGACTTCTGCTTTTACCAACGGCTTGACCCAGGGCGTTTTGAGTGTGAGCAAACTCCTCCATTAAGCGTCGATAGCCCATAGCCTCTTCTATAGGATCTAAATCATGGCGTTGAACATTTTCTATAATGGCAATTTCCAAAGATTCTTCATCGTTCATTTCCTTAATAACTACGGGCACCTGATGAAGTCCCGCGACCTGAGCGGCACGCCAGCGCCTTTCACCTGCCACAATTTCATATCTATTTTTCCCTCGCGGGCGGACCAATAATGGCTGCAAAATTCCCTTTTCTTTTACCGACGCAATAAGATCTTTCGCCTTATCTTCATCAAAAAACATTCGGGGCTGATAGGTGTTGGCAACTAGAAACTCTATAGGCACTTCTTGATTCGAGCTTAGGCCCGCTGGCTTTAAAACTTTTCCGCCAACATTATCATATGCGGCTTCACCCGTATTCATTAACGAGGATAGTCCCCTTCCTAGGCCTTTTTTAGAACCACGCGATTTTTGTATGCCTTTTGATACTTTTTTAATTTGATCCATTTTACCAACAGCCCCTAATATTAAGTGTTTTTCTTTTTATCTTTCAATTTTTTCTTGCTTACGCCGCCTTAAAAATTCCGCCGCCAAGGCGATATAGGCTTGGCTTCCCGTACATTTTAAGTCGTAGAGGATCGCCGGTCTCCCATGAGAAGGCGCTTCAGAAACACGAACGTTTCGCGGTATCACCGTCTTGAAAACTTTGCTGCCAAGGTAGTTTCTTACATCAATAGCCACCTGCTCAGATAAATTATTTCTATTATCAAACATCGTCAATACAACGCCGCCAATCTCAAGGTCTGGATTGAAATTCGCCTTAACAGTTTCTATCGTCTTCAAAAGCAGGCTTAACCCTTCAAGCGCAAAAAACTCACATTGCAATGGGACAAGGACCATATTAGCTGCTGCTAATGTATTGAGGGTAATTAGATTTAGTGACGGCGGGCAATCAATAAGAACATAATCATAATTTTCCAAAACTGGGTCGCGAAATGCACGCCGAAGCTTAAAGGTGCGTTGCTCGGCGTCCACAAGCTCAAGCTCCGCCCCTGTCAGATCAATGGTTGATGGCACGAGATGAAGGCCCGGCACAACCGTATCAATAATCGCTTCCGCCAGTGGGGCCTCGCCCATTATAACCTCGTAACTACTTTTTTGGCGGTCACTCCGGTCACAACCAAGTCCTGTGCTGGCATTGCCCTGCGGATCCATATCTATAATCAGAACATCTCTTTTCGTCGCGGCAAGCGCTGTAGCAAGGTTTATTGTTGTGGTTGTTTTACCAACCCCGCCTTTCTGATTGGCAACGGCGATGATTTCTGGCTGACGACTTGCGACAGATAAATCACTAAATAACATTATGGATATACCCCATCTTTCCTATTTTTCTTTTTTTGTCCTGGCCTCTACTTCACTTAACAAAAGAATTGCTCCTGATCGATCACTCTTACTAGGGAATTTTTTAACCCCAAAGCATCTTTTTTTCTCTGCCAATAAAAGTTCATTTTCTACATTTTTACCTTTTAAAAACAGACACTTGGTTGCTGGCTTAATAAATTTTTCTGTAAGATCAAGCAACTTATTTAAATCGGCACAGGCCCGTGAAGTTATAAGGTCAACTGGAAAAGCCGCTAAGTCTTCGATTCTTTTATTATAAACAATAGCATTAATGTCAGTTTGTTGAATAATTTGTTTCATAAAAGAACATTTTTTTCCGACACCCTCAACTAAGATTACTTCCCCCAGACCAAGTATAGAAAGCACTAATCCAGGAAACCCCGCACCACTGCCAAGGTCAAGTATTTTGAGGGGCTTATCTGTTCTTGTTATATAACCTGAGAGTTGCGCGCTATCATAAAAGTGTCTAAGCCACATATTAGGTAGTGTACTATTACTTACTAAATTTATAGATTTTTGCCACTTAGTCAGCGTCTCTGAATATAAAACAAGTTTATCCATAGTTTCACGTGGAACACCCGTTAGCTCCTGAAACTCATTTGCCGTCATATTATGACCCATCAAGCAACTGCCTTTTTATCTTTTCGCTTCACATAGCGAAGCAGCGTGGTCAATGCCGCCGGGGTCACGCCTGATATCCTTGCTGCGGCACCTAATGTCGTAGGCATAGCTTTACTTAATTTTTCCTTAACTTCATTAGAAAGGCCGCCAATTAAATTATAGTTCAAAGACGTTGACAAAATTAAATTTTCATCTTTTCTAAAGGCAACAATATCTGCTTCTTGGCGCTCTAAGTAGCCACTGTAGGTAGCATCGACAACTAATTGTTCTATAATTTCGGTAGGGACTTCCCTAAGGTTTGGCCAAATATTTGTAATTTGCTCAAATTCTATATTTGGATAGGAAAGCAGAATTTTCGCAGAGCGCTTTACACCATCCTGATTAATCTTAAGGCCATATTTTGCGGCCTCATTGGGGCTTATCTTAAGATCATCAAGTATTTTACCAAATAAACGGAGCTTAGAAATTTTTTCATTAAATCGCAGTGCTCTATCTTTTCCTATTAATCCAATACCTATTCCCAGTTCCGTTAATCGCTGATCAGCATTATCCGCGCGCAGTTTAAGTCTATATTCTGCCCTAGACGTAAACATCCTATAGGGCTCATCTGTTCCTTTTGTCACCAGGTCATCAATCATTACCCCAATATAAGCATCAGCCCTATCGAGGAGGAACGGATCACAGCCTGCGGATGCTCGTGCCGCATTAATGCCGGCCATAAGTCCCTGTGCGGCAGCCTCCTCATATCCAGTTGTTCCGTTTATCTGGCCCGCCAAGTAAAGCCCCGGCAATTTTTTTGTCTCTAAAGTAGCTAAAAGCTGCTGCGGGTTCACAAAGTCATACTCAATCGCATAACCTGGTTGCATAATTTCAACATTCTCAAGCCCTACAATTGACCTTATATAAGCTTCCTGTACATCAACAGGCAAACTTGTTGAAATTCCGTTTGGATAAATCGTATCAGTATCGAGCCCCTCAGGCTCAAGAAAAATTTGATGAGACGTTTTATCAGAGAAGCGAACGACCTTGTCCTCTATAGATGGGCAATACCGAGGGCCCGCACCCTCAATATGACCTGAATACATAGACGATTTATGAAGGTTTTTCCGAATTATATCATGGGTTTTTTCATTTGTGTGGGTAATATGACAGTTAATTTGCCGTACTTTTATAGTTTTAGTCATAAATGAGAAGGGAACAGGGGGCTGATCTCCCGGCTGTTCCGTACATACTGACCAATCTATAGTTTTACCATTTAGGCGTGCTGGTGTTCCAGTTTTTAATCGCTGCAAAGTAAATCCAAATTTCTCTAACGTTGCTGAAAGGCCAATTGCGGGTTGCTCGATTTCATTTGTAATTGATTTACGCCCCGCCGGTATTCTTTCATCACCAATATGAATCATTCCTCGCAAAAAAGTGCCGGTAGTAAGAATTACTCTAGCAGCAGAGATTTTTTCTCCCGTATCAGTAATAACACCAGAAACAGACGGCTGATCTCCGCCTTTGATCCATAAATCATCAACAGCGGCCTGCCTTATTATCAAATTAGGGTAATTAGTGAGTATTTTCTGCATTTCTTCGCGGTAGAGTTTACGGTCAGACTGACATCTTGGCCCCCTTACGGCTGGGCCCTTGCGCTTATTAAGCATTCTAAACTGCACGCCAGATGCATCGGCAACTCTGCCCATGATTCCATCTAGAGCATCGATTTCTCGCACTAAGTGACCCTTGCCTAATCCACCAATGGCTGGGTTACATGACATTTCTCCAATTGTTTCAATTTTGTGAGTTATTAGAAGGGTGTTGGCCCCTAAGCGGGCAGAAGCAGCGGCGGCCTCGCAGCCAGCATGCCCCCCACCAATAACAATTACATCAAAATTAATCATAAACTTACTAACAGTGTTCATAAAAATAAAAAACAAACATTACGAAGTTGGAACAAAAAAGTCAAAGTTTGATTAAGAAAACAACCTCAAACAATCAAAAAATACAAGAGTGTGTTTCACGTGAAACATTTCTGAAATTATTTTCCGATGCAAAACTCAGTAAAGATTTTTTCTAAAATATCCTCCACATCCACATCCCCCGTAATTTTACCTAAATCCCTAGCGGCCAGTCTAAGGTCTTCACTAAGAAGTTCTATTTCAGCGTGTTCTGCTGACATAAACCGATCCAGGTGACCTTTAGCGGACCTTAAGCTTGCCCGATGCCGCGTCCGTGTTAATGATGGCGTTTCTGTCAATTCCATTCTATTTTCTACTTGCGCCTTTAAGGCCTCCATGAAAGGCGCCATCCCTAGGCCATCTTTTAGAGACACATCCCAACACCCAATGGAGGCGCCAGGAGCTAGAGAATGGTTGGCATTCGCTAAAAGGTCGCACTTATTTAATAGGACCAGAGTGTTGTCCCCAAGGTGGTTTAGGGCCAGCTTATCGGGAACCGAAGGTTCAAGAACATCAATTATTACTATCTTTAGGTCGGCGTCGCGAGCTCTCTGCTCAGCCCGCCGAATGCCTTCAATTTCAATTTCATCACCAGTTAAACGAAGTCCGGCCGTGTCAACGATGCTAACCGGGAACCCAGAAAGATCAAGATGAACCTCAAGGATATCCCTTGTAGTGCCCGCGATGTCAGAAACAATCGCAACATCTCTCTGAGAAAGAAAATTAAGTAACGTTGACTTTCCTGCATTTGGTGCACCAAGAATAACAACTTGCAGTCCGTGTCGAAGTCTTTCCCCACGATGGCCATCAGCAAGGTGTTTCGTTATATCACCCTTTAATTTCTTGATGATTGGCGTTACTCGGCTAGTTACATCGTCAGGAACTTCCTCTTCAGAAAAATCAATGCTAACCTCAAGGTATGCCATAGCTGTGATCAGTTGATGTCTCCAGCTTTTGTAAATATCCCCAAGCTCACCATCCATCTGACGAAGCGCCTGCTTTTTCTGACTTTGTGTTTCAGCATTGATGAGATCTGCAAGCCCCTCCACAGCCGTGAGGTCCATCTTATCATTATCAAAAGCGCGACGAGTAAACTCACCGGCCTCTGCACTACGTAGGTTGGGTAACTTAGACAGCGCCTCCATGACACCGCCTACAACCGCATAACCACCATGTATATGAAATTCTGCAACATCTTCGCCTGTAAAGCTGCAGGGGCCAGGGAAAAAGACGACCATTCCCCGGTCCAGTTTTTCATTCGTGTCAGGATCATAAAACCAATTGAGTGTCATTTCGCGCGGGTTGAGGGAAATATTCTTTTTAGTGAGCGCGAAAACAGCGTTCTTTGTTTGTGGGCCAGAGACCCGAATAACACCTATGCCGGCTCTACCCTTACCACTAGATAATGCAAAAATTGTCATAAAGTTTATCGCCTGGTTTTGAAAAAATAGTCATAAATCTATCACCATGCTATAACTTAGTCACAGGGATAAAACCATAAAAAAATGGGCTCTATAAAAGTGAGCGCCACATAATGGTACCTCCCGAACCAGCTGTTCCCCCCTGTAGCGTCCTTATTTTAAAATATAAATAGAATTTATTTATAACAAAGACTTGTTTTTAATATACTTTTTGGGTTATCCACAAGGTTATATACAGATTGATTTAAAGAGCATTTTTACTACCTTAGGTTGAGTATAATTAAATGGCACAACTATCGATACACAGCCCTATAGGGGATCTCACAATAAGCGAAGAAAACGATAAACTTGTGTCCTTAGATTGGGGCTGGTCACCATTTCAAAAAAAGACGCCATTATTAATAGAAGCAAAAAAACTATTGGATTATTATTTTGATGGGGACAACCCAAAATTCGATTTGCCTTTAAATCCCCAGGGCACCCCCTATCAAAAAAAGTTTGGCAAGAAATCTCTATTATCCCGTACGGTAAATTTTTAACATATAGTAATATTTCTGAAAAAATAGATTCGCACCCCCGCTCAATCGGTATGGCATGTGGAAAAAATCCGTTGCCTATTCTTATACCCTGCCACAGGGTTATTGGAAAAAAGGAACAGCTTACAGGCTTCACTGCCGGAGGGGGAATAGAGACAAAAAAGTTTCTTCTTCAATTAGAGGTGCCTAATGTTTACTTTAATATTTTCAATTAAAAGAATGCTAATCTATTCTACAAAAACCTCATCTGGATTTATTGGGGAAATTTTAAAGTTATAAACACCATACAAAACTGACGTGATTGGACTAATTAAGTTAAAGAAGCAGTATGGCGCATATGCAAAAGTGGAGACGCCAAGCGCGCTAGCAAAAAATGCCCCGCATGTATTCCAAGGCACCAAGACTGAAGTTACGGTACCAGTATCTTCTAGGGCCCTAGACAGATTTTTTGCAGCAAGGTTCCGCCGCTTAAACTCTAACCTGTACATCCGCCCAGGAAGTACAATTGCAATATATTGGTCTGCCGCTAAAATATTAACTCCAATGCATGTCAAAGCAGTAACGAATATGAGCGAGCCAGTAGTATGTGCCATCCCGATCAATCCAATTACCAGCCTTTTTAAAAGCCCGAGCTTTTCCATGATAGACCCAAAGGTAATCGCACACATAACAAGCCATATGGTATCCATCATACCGGCCATACCGCCCTGACTTAATAACTCATCCATTTGTAAGTCGCCTGTATTTGCAGAGAAACCAGCGAAAAGCGCCCTCCATATTCCGTCAAGTATTGCGATGATATCGCTACGCCCCCCAGCTTCAGCAAACTTTATAATAACATCTGCCTGAAAAATAACGGCCATTGCAATCCCTACAACAGTGCCAATAACTAAGGTAGGAAAGGCTGGGTTCTTTTTAACGGCAAGAACAAAAACAACCAGCAGGGGTAAAAACAAATAAACCCCTATGGTAAAGTTATTTTCAATGAGGGTAAGTTGACCGCTCAGGTCAACATCAACCGAGCTTATATCACTAGAAAGGCCAAGAACAAGGTAGATAACTATTGCTATGCTGATGGAAGGTATTGTAGTCCACGTCATGTGGCGAATATGTGTAAAGAGATCAGTTCCTGCAACGGCTGGCGCAAGATTTGTCGTGTCTGAAAGTGGCGACATTTTATCGCCAAAATAGGCCCCAGAAATAATCGCGCCTGCAGTTATTTCTGGCTCTAGCCCGAGGCCTGAAGCAATCCCCATTAATCCAACACCAATTGTGCTGGCAACCGTCCAACTGCTTCCTATACTAATAGCAGTAACCGCGCTTAAGATACAGGCAGTAAAATAAAAAAACGTAGGGTTAAGTATTTGAAGGCCATAATAAATCATAGCGGGGACAGTTCCAGAAATTATCCAAGAACCAATGAGCATACCAACAGCCATAAGGATAAGAATAGCACCGTATGTATTGGCAATCCCTTGAGTGATCGCCTTTTCAATATCTAGCCATTTATGACCATTTTTTACACCAATAATTAGTGCAATGCTGCCTGCCATAATAAGGGCTATTTGATTTGCGCCGCCTGACGATCCGTCTCCATATAGATAAACAGAAAGACTAAGCATGCTAACTAAGGCAATAACTGGCGTTAACGCATCAAGTAAGCTTGGTTCGCGCAGCTCAGAAGTAGACATAAAAAAATCCCTTAGTTTTATTTTTTATTAAAGCAGAGAATATATCAAAAGAACGCTTATAAAAAAAGCCAAAATTAAAGCCCCATTTTTATAATATTAATTAATTATTCATTGAGCTATAAAACTCTTCATTATCTTTGGTCTCTTTGAGTTTATTAATAAGAAACTCAATCGCATCAATGGATCCCATTGGCATAAGAATACGACGAAGCACATACATTTTTGCAAGCGTACCGGCATCGAGCAACAGCTCTTCTTTTCGTGTTCCTGACTTAGTTATGTCAATAGCTGGGAAAATTCGCTTGTCGCTTACTTTACGGTCAAGAACAATTTCAGAGTTACCTGTACCTTTAAATTCTTCAAAAATAACCTCATCCATACGGCTACCCGTATCAATTAATGCCGTGGCAATAATAGTTAAAGATCCGCCTTCCTCTACGTTACGCGCCGCTCCAAAGAAACGTTTTGGCTTTTGCAGGGCATTAGCATCAACACCGCCTGTTAGAACTTTTCCAGAACTTGGAATAACGGTATTATAAGCACGGGCTAGACGAGTAATGCTATCAAGAAGGATAACAACATCATATTTATTTTCTGTTAAACGCTTTGCTTTTTCTATAACCATTTCTGCAACCTGAACATGGCGGCTAGCTGGCTCATCAAAAGTAGAGCTTACAACCTCGCCAATAACAGAGCGACGCATATCAGTAACTTCTTCCGGGCGCTCATCAATTAGAAGAACAATTAAAAACACGTCAGGATGGTTTTCCTTAATAGCATGCGCAACATTTTGCATGAGGACAGTTTTACCTGTTCTTGGAGGAGCGACAATTACTGCACGTTGACCAAAACCTATTGGGGCAACAAGGTCAATTACTCTAGTGGATTTGTCTTTTAATGTAACATCCGTGCGGTCAAGTCTAAATTTTCTATCCGGATGAAGTGGCGTTAAACTATCAAAGTGAACTTTATGGTTACTTGCGTCTGGATCTTTGTGATTTACCTGCGCAACCTTTAGCAGGGCGAAATAACGCTCCCCCTCTTTTGGCGCACGTATAAGCCCCTCAACAGTGTCACCCGTTCTAAGGCCAAAACGTTTAATTTGACTAGGGCTCACATAAATATCATCCGGACCAGGAAGGTAATTTGATTCCGGAGACCTTAAAAAACCAAAGCCGTCTTGCAATACTTCTACAACTCCGCCACCAGAAATTTCTTCATTCCGCGCTGCAAAAGCCTTCAAAATAGCAAACATCAGTTCTTGTTTACGCATTGTGCTAGCGTTTTCTACATCATTTTCTTCGGCCAATATCAAAAGTTCGGCCGGAGCTTTCTTTTTAAGGTCCAATAGGTTCATGGTGAATATCCAAACATGGTGAAAGTTTATAGGGAGATATTTCTTGAAAGAAATTCGAGAAAATAAAAAATAAACGGGATTTCGTGCACCAGACGGTGCACCCAATTCTAAACAATACTGTATTTTTAACAATAATCAAAGAGGATTTTTATTTTATTGAAACGGCTTAAGAAAAACAACAAAAACAATTATAATCATCAAGACCGTAGGTACTTCATTCATTAAGCGGAAGTATTCTTCTGTATGCTGATTATTATCTCTTTCAAAAGCCTTTCGCCATTTAGATAAACAGCCATAAAACCCAGACATCAAAATAACAGCAGTCAATTTAATATAAAACCATGCGCCATCGGACCAACTATCTTGGCCGATGGACAAGGCTATTCCAAAGACCCATGCTGCAATCATAGACGGATTAATAATTACGCGCATTAATTTACGCTCCATCTCCTTGAACATTTCAGATGCATTGCTACCACTTTCAAGCCTAGTATGGTAAACAAATAAACGTGGTAAATAAAACATACCAGCCATCCAACTGATCACAAATATGATATGGAACGACAATAACACAGAATAATATTCTTGAAAAAAACTAACTAAATTATCGATCATTTATAATCCTATCTTTCGACATTTGCCTACAAGAAGTGTAGAAAAAAAATTATACGACACACATAACTATAAACCCTATCTTCTATAGTTTAAAATGATATCAGAAACTAATTTCACATTTTCAGTTGGGGTTTGGGGTATAATACCATGACCAAGGTTAAATACGTGCCCCCCGTCTTTTAAGTGGTCAAGAATGTGATAAACGGCTTTCTCCAGAGCAACGCCACCACTGACTAGCAAGAGAGGGTCTAGATTGCCCTGAACAGTACAAAGTGGTTGAATAGTGCTGCGAACCCAAGACGTTGACATTGATGTGTCAATGCTAACAGCTGTAACCTTTGTTTTTTTGATATAGTTCTTTAGTTTCGCACCGGCACCCTTTGGAAAACCAATGATTGGTATATTAGGATAAACTCTTCTGATATTTTCAATAATTTTTTGCACAGGCTCTACACACCAAGTAATAAACTCGTCTGCTGGGAGCGATCCAGACCAACTATCAAATATCTGTAACGCCTCCGCCCCATGATCCACTTGTTTGATTAAATATTCAGACGTAGAATTAATCAGAAGATCAATAAGTTTTGAAAATGTTTCTCTATCTTGATAAGCCATCAGTCTTGTTTCAGCTTGGTCTTTGGAGCCGCGACCGCCCACCATATAAGTAGCGACGGTCCAAGGAGCACCCGCAAATCCAATCAAAGTAACTTCAGTTGGCAGCTTTTTTGATAGATTAGAAATTGTTTGATAAACAGGACTTAAATGGTCATGCATACCGTCCATAGAAAGCGCGTCTAATGTCATAATATTGTTAACGGGCGTTAAAACGGGACCTTCGCCTTTCCTGAAAGCCAACTCTTGTCCCAACGCGTGCGGAATTACGAGAATGTCTGAAAACAATATAGCAGCATCCATATTAAATCGTTTTAATGGTTGAAGTGTAACTTCTGTAGCAAACTCTGAATTATAGGCTAAATCTAAAAACGATCCTGCTTTTTCTCTAAGTTTCATGTATTCTGGTAAATATCGTCCTGCTTGTCTCATAAACCAGAAGGGTACTCTCTCAGTTATTTCACCATTTAATGCTCTTATCAGTAATTTGTCATTGCGTATTTTTTTATTGGTCAAAATAGTTATCCACGGGTTTTACTACTTAAATTACTTAAATATATAAGTATTGTAGTTGTTAGTAGGTCCTATGAAAAGCAAGGATTAAATATTATCAACAGGATGTACCATATTTATTAACAAGAGTTTATATATATTCTTCTTTGATATAAAGAGAAGAAATATCTCTGTTAACCTAGTGTTTACATATCTGGAATTTTAACAAAAAGCTAGAAACTTTGTTATAGTTAAGTTGTAGTAAAACCGTAAGAATTAATTTATTAACAGGTTAGGCCATTAGGTATTAAAAATGAATTAGGGAGATAAAAAACAAAAGTATTGAAAATAAAGCTATTTATCCCCACTATTCACGTAATTAAAATCGTCCAAGGCGAGAAAAGATTTAAATGACAAAACTTCACCTTCATTTGGTTTCTGATTCTACCGGGGACACCCTTGAGCAGGTGGCTAAGGCCTCATTGGTTCAATTTCCTGGAATAGAGCCTATAAAACACTACTGGCCAATGATTAGGACGCCACGCCACATGGAGCGCCTTATCACAGAAATGAAAAATAACCCGGGCATTGTCATGTTTACTCTGGTAGACCATGAAATAGAAAAAGTTTTGATTGATTCATGTAAAAAAAATAAGTGGCGCTATATTTCTGTTCTTCATGGTATAATTCAGGAGCTTGGCCGGCACCTAGGTAGGGCTCCTACCGAACGACCCGGACTTCAACATCAGATGGATCGGGCATATTTTGAACGTATTGATGCCATTGAATACACTCTTGCTCATGACGACGGACAAATATCTAACGGATTGTCTGAAGCAGATATAATCTTGGTTGGCGTATCTCGAACGTCCAAAACACCGACCTGTATTTATCTGGCCAACCGTGGCTATAAATCAGCCAATACACCAATTATTTCCGGCCACCCACTCCCGCTGGAACTCGAACAATGCAAGGGAAAGTTTATTGTGGGCCTTGTTAACAGTGTTGATCGGCTGGTCCAGATCCGAAGAAGTCGACTTCTCATGTTAAATGAAGACAGAACCACAGACTATGTGGACGAAGAGCGGGTAAAACAAGAGGTCAGAGAAGCGCGCCATTTGTTTAACAGAATGGGGTGGCCTATTGTTGATGTAACTCGTCGGTCTATTGAAGAAACTTCTGTTGCGATTGTTAACCTCAAAAACAAATATGACGAAGGAAAAGCGGAATGAGTAGTTCTGACCTAAAAGTTGTCGGTGTTGTTGGCGATCCCATATCCCATAGCCTATCCCCCCGCTTGCACTCTTATTGGTTGAAAAAATATAATATCCCGGGTGAGTATGTACCATTTCACATAACTAAAAACGAACTACCAGGCTTTATTGCGAGCATAAAAGGCAATAATATCATGGGGCTTAATTTAACTGTTCCGCATAAAGAAAGTGTTATAACATTAATCGATGAGGTGGACGCATCAGCAAAAAAAATAGGTGCGATCAATACTATTTACTTTGATGATAAGAATAGAACAATCGGCTCTAATACAGATGGGCATGGTTTTCTAAAACACCTCAAAAGCTCTTCATTGGCCTGGAGGGCAGATAATAGCTCTACTGCTATAATTGGTGCAGGTGGCGCGGCGCGCGCAGCTATTGTTAGTTTACTCGATGCCGGCGTTCCAGAAATAAGGCTCATTAATAGGACCCAGGAGCGGGCCGTTAATTTAGCGGGCACAATTGATGATATTAGGATTAAGGTAACTTCTTGGGATCATCGTGAAGAAGCCCTTGTAGGGATTAAACTTCTAGTTAATGTAACAACCCTGGGTATGGTAGGCCAACCCCCGCTTGAGCTGTCTCTGGATAAATTACCAAAAGATGCAACGGTTTATGATATTGTTTATAATCCTATTGAGACCGAACTTATCAAACAAGCTCGTGCGCGCGGGAATAAAACGGTAGATGGGCTTGGCATGTTACTTCATCAGGCGGCAGCTGCATTTAAGATTTGGTTTGGGGTCGATCCTGAAGTAGATGAGGGCCTAAGAAACCATGTGCTTAAGGCCCTGTAGATGATAACTATTGGCCTTACTGGATCCATCGGCATGGGGAAAACTGAAACAGCAAAGTGTTTTGCTCGAAAGGGCGTGGTTGTTTTCGACAGCGATTTATGCGTTCACAAACTTCTAGGTCCTCAGGGAGGCGCGGTTGACGAGGTCGAGCACGCTTTTTCTGGCGTACAAAAAGAAGATTATATTGATCGCAAAATACTTGGTGCGCGGGTTTTCGGGAATGATAATTCTCTGGAAGTGCTCGAGAAAATTTTGCACCCATTGGTTGTTAAAGAACGTGAAACTTTCATTAAAAATGCAAAAGCAGACATAATTCTTTTTGATATCCCACTTTTATTTGAAAATGGATATGAGAATGATTTCGATTATATTGTTGTTGTCTCTGCATCCGCAGAAGCTCAAAAAAAACGTGTGTTGGAACGCTCGGGAATGACGAAAAAAAGATTTAAAGAAATACTTGCAAAACAGTCCTGTAATATCAATAAAGCTGCCATGGCCGATTTTATTATTCAAACTGACCGTGGCTTTGACTATGCTGAAAAACAAGTTGTAGACATAATAAAACAAATTAGGAAATATTAGATGCGTGAAGTAGTTTTTGATACAGAAACGACAGGTTTTGACCCCTTTAACGGCGACCGAGTTGTGGAAATTGGATGTGTTATTGTTGAGGACTATTTGCCTACTACCGAAGTATACCACACTTATATAAACCCTGAGCGGGACATGCCCTCATCAGCAGAGCAGGTTCACGGCCTTTCGGAAGAATTTCTTAAAGGCCATCCGACATTTAGTGAAATTATAGCGGACTTTAGGGATTTTTGTGGGGATATGAAGTTAGTTGCTCACAATGCTGAGTTTGATATGAAGTTTATTAATTGGGAAATGAAAAACCTTGGCTTTACCGTCTTTCCAGCGAGTAGAGCGGTTGATACTCTTTCAATAGCAAGACGCAAATTTCCAGGCGCAAGCAATACCCTTGATGCGTTATGTAAAAGGTTTTCTATAGACAACTCTAATCGGGTCAAACATGGAGCCCTGCTGGATGCCGAGTTATTGGCAGAAGTATACTTGGAGTTAATGGGAGGTAGACAAACGGGGTTCGGGCTGGCTTCTGAGGGGAGTAATATTGAGACGGCGGGCCCGGAGGCACCAATAGAAAAAATACGAAGAACACCGCGGCCCCATAGCGCAAGCCAGGAAGAGCTAGATAGTCATAAGGCTTTTATTAAAACTATCGAAAACTCTCTCTGGGATTAGATATAAAAAAGGCCCTCGCATTTGTGAGGGCCTTTTGAAGTCTGCTAATTAATTAGTTTACGACAATGTCCCCGTCGCTTTTGCCAGCTTGTTGTTCAGCTGCAGCTTGAATTTGCTGATGATAAAGTTTTGCAAAGTCAATTGGCTCAAGCATAAGGGGCGGAAAGCCTCCATCGCGAGTTATGTCAGAAAGAATTCGTCGCGCGAATGGAAATATTTGACGCGGAGCCTCAACCATTAGAAATGGCTGTAGCTGATCTTCTGGAAGATTTTTTATACCAAATAAGCCAGAATAAAGAAGTTCTGCTACAAAGGCGGTATCCTCGCCAGAAAGTGCTGTTGCAGTGATTTTTAAATCAACTTCATAAACATCATCCCCCATTTGTTGTGCATTAAGATTTACGTTAATGTTCATCGACGGTTGTTCTGTAGAGAGCTTCTGAATTGTTTGAGCTGGAGTGGGGTTTTCAAAAGATAAGTCCTTAATATATTGACCTAAAATACTGATTTGAACCTCACCATTGTCCTCTTCATTTGAAGTAACGCCCTGTTCTTTAATGTCTGACATTTTTTCTTTTCCTTACTTATAATCACAAATATTATGTGTCTGCTAACATGCTTTTTTATTATTCACAAGTTATACTAGACTAAAATTTATTTTTTAAATGACTTTAATTCTTTCTATTCAATTTTTTAAATCAGTTTCCTCGCTTTCTGTATCAAGGAATTTATTGAATGGTGGCGTCTCGCCCATTTCTTCAAATTCTCCGTCGATAATGATACCTTCGGAATATTTGGACTTTGAAGAGGATGAGCGCTTCTTTTTGCCTACCCTTACTAGCATGTTGCCGAGCATGCCACGGATTGGCGCAATTGCCAGCATGGCAGCGACAGAATCTGTTATAAAGCCAGGCAATAGAAAGAAAAACCCTGCAACGACAAGGAAAAAACCGTGGATAATTTCTGTAACGGGGCTTTCCCCGCGTTGTACAGTGTTCTTGAGATTATGAAGTACCTGCAACCCCTCTTGCCGTATGATGTAAATCCCGATTATTGCCGTAACCAGGGTAAGCATAATGGCGGAGAACCCGCCAATTTCATTAGCGACCTCAGCGAACACAAGAAATTCAAGATAAGGAGCACCGAAAAGAGCAATTAAAAATAATAATGGCATTTATCATCCAAACAGTTGAAATTTCCATACATAATATATACATCATGATCTATCTAATATAGTATTTAATTTTAGATTTCCAAGTTGGAGGCAACTAATTCAGTCCGGCTTGGGGGACAAATATTTTTAGGAATCGTGATGGACGACAATTTATTTTTAATCATTATGGCTTTGGTCGCAGGGTTTATCATTCTGCAGTTGCGCAGATCACTCGGCCGCAAAGGCGGTTATGACGGCAAGGGTGATCATAGCTCAGATAGCAAACCACAAAAAAAAGATGCGCCTCAAGACAATATTGTTTCGATAAAAAATAGTTTAAATCAGGATGATCGCCCGACTAAGGCGCCACATCAAAAGAATGATGTCGGGGTACCTAAATCCTCTCCTTTTTATGCCACTCTTGAAAAAATAAATTCTTTTGACAAGGACTTCACTCTATCATCTTTTATAGATGGTGCCGAATATGCTTATGGATTTATTTTAAGCGCGTTCTGGGAGGGCAATTGTAAAACGCTTGGAAACCATCTTAGCCGCGATGTGTTAGGCGAGTTTGAGGGTGTAATAAATGATATGAAAGGTGCTGGGCAAACATTTGATAACGTATTAAATGACATTGAAAAAATAGAACTCAACGACGCTAGTATCAATGGCACGATGGCCGAAATTACAATAAAATTTAACAGCCATATGACAGTTGTTATAAAAAATAAAGATGGCAGCGTTGCCTATGGGGATCCTGAAAAAGTTCTTTCGGTTGTTGATATCTGGACATTTTGTCGTGATGTGGCACGTAACGACCCTAACTGGACACTTGTCGCCACTAGTAACGAATAGTAAAGACACGAGGACAAACAATAGGCAAATATGAAAAATATGTATGCACCTATATTTCTGTTTGGCTTGTTTGTGGTCTCTGTCTATTTTCTTGCCGATTCGGTCAAAAAAACTTCCAGTGAAAAATTTGGGGTGCTTGATTTTAAAGACATTGATGGGTGGCTGGAGGATGATCAATCTTTGGCCTTAACGGCATTTCAAATCTCTTGTAAGAAAATTTTAAAATACCCAGCGATTAAGTCATTTGGTGAGTTTGGGGACGCCGCTGACTGGCAACCTTCATGTAGGGAGGCAATGAAAACTAAGGCGGAGGACGCGCGAATATTTTTTGAAAGTAGCTTTACTCCGCTTGCCTTTCTGGATCAAGAGGCGGGTCTTTTTACGGGGTATTATGCACCTGTATATAAGGGATCACGAGAGCGTACCAATAAATATACCGCACCATTATATATGGTTCCAAGGGAACTGCAAAATATCAATCTTGGTGACTTTGACCAGAGTTTGAACGGCCGTACTATTATTGGCGAAATTAAAAATAGTAAATTTGTACCCTTTAAGGCCAGAAAAGAAATAGACCAAGGCGCGTTAGAAAATCAAAATTTGGAGCTGGTTTGGTTGGAAACCATTGAGCAAACATTTTTTTTGCAAATTCAGGGTTCCGGATTTATTGAGCTTGAAAATGGACAGCTGGTTCATCTTGGGTATGCAGAGCGCAACGGAAGACCCTACCGGGCAATCGGGCAATTTTTAATTGAAAGTGGTGACATCACAAGAGAGGACATGTCGCTTCAGACAATCCTCGATTGGATGAGGCAACACCCGGAACAGTCGAATGAACTTATGTGGAAAAATCCCTCCTATGTCTTTTTTGTTGAGCGCAACTCGAAAAACCCTATTGGGAGTGAGGGCGTGGGCCTAACCCCGGGCAGATCTCTCGCTGTTGACAGGGCCCATATTCCCCTTGGGATGCCGATTTGGCTGAATACATATGAGGAGTTAGGTGTGGGTGGCAGTAGAATTATTCAAAAATCTAATCTCAAAAGATTAATGGTTGCCCAAGATACGGGAGGAGCTATAAAAGGACAAATACGTGGAGATGTTTATTGGGGGATTGGAGGCCGTGCTGAATTAAAGGCGGGGCCCATGAAAGATCGCGGTACTTATCATGTCCTAGTCCCTAATGTTGTGATTAGCTCAATATTTTACCGATTAGAAAGTAGGCCTTGATGGCTAAAAAAGATATTAGCGATGAAGATCGACGGCTTTGGCAGCTCTACACTAGAAATATAAATAGAACAGAGGCAAGAGCGCATCATGTAGGCGTGGAAAAAATTGCACGGTCGTTTAAAATTGATGCTCCAAAAGTTACTTCTAAAAAGATATTCGTCAAGGCGCCCCTCTCAAATTTTGGAAGCCTGAAAAACTTTGATAATAATTGGGGAAAAAAGCTTAAGGGAGGAAAGGCCCGTCCTGATGGTAAAATTGATTTACACGGTCTTACATGCGTTGAGGCACACGATAAGCTCTACCGTTATCTAAGCAGAGCGCAGCAGAATCAAAAAAGAGTAGTGCTGGTTGTTACTGGCAAGGGAGGGCCTAAAAAGAGTGGTTATGCAGAGCTTCGGCACACTGATTTTGCAAATAGCCGCGGCGTTCTGAGGCGAGAAGTGCCACTTTGGCTTTCAAGTGGTAATATGCGCAACATGGTAGTGTCTTTTCAGGATGCACGCCCAAGGGATGGCGGAACTGGCGCCCTATATGTTGTTTTAAAGAGGATATAATGACCCCATTTGGCGAGCGAGTTAGAGCGCTCAGAGAAAAACGAGGCGTAAGTCAGAAACAAATGGCAAAGAAACTTGCCATCAGCCCAGCCTATCTTTCAGCGCTAGAACATGGGCATCGTGGCCGCCCATCCTGGAAGCTCATTCAGCAGATTATAAGCTATTTTAATATTATTTGGGATGAGGCGGAAGAATTGGAAAGGCTTGCTTTGCTCTCTCATCCCCGCATTGTTGTTGACACATCCGGCCTAAGTGCGGCTGCTACAGAACTCGTTAATATTCTTAACCGTGACATCAGGAAAATAACGGAAGAGCAGATAGATAAAATGCTCACTGTTGTTAAGAATAAGAATTAAGATGTAGGGGGAATAATTTTGATTTTGGTAATTTGATTTCGTGTACGCTTCAAAATTTCGAATTCAAAACCATTTTTTTTGTAAATCTGCCCAGGAATAGGGATAGTTTCTGCCTGATCAATGATATAGCCAGCAATAGTTATTGCTTCAGGGTGTTTTAAATTCCAGTTGAATTGCCGATTTAAATCACGAATTGGAATTGTCCCATCTGCAATAATTTCTCCTGATTGGAGGGCCTTAACATCACTATGTAAAGTATCGTGTTCATCTGTAATATCGCCAACAATTTCTTCGAGGATATCTTCAAGCGTTATAACGCCCATTAATGCTCCATATTCCTCAACAACAATAGCAAAGTGACTCTTTTTGGCCAGGAACATTTTTAACTGATCGCGAAGACTGGTTGTTTCTGGAACGAACCACGGCGAGAGGGCTATATTTCTTAGAGTTTGATGGTTAAGCGCCTCATCCTCTTTTCGTGTTATTCTTAGAACATCCTTTGCATGGATAACACCAATAATATTATCTTGATCCTTTTCCCACATAGGGAGCCTAGTATAAGGGCTTGAAATAATTTGTTGAAATATATTTGCAATTGAATCATTTACATTAATTGTTTCTACATTTCTTCGGTGGACCATTACGTCCTCTAAACTAATTTCGTCCAGATCAAGTATCCCTGCTAACATATCTTTATGTTCTTTAACAATACCACCCTCATGAGCCTGCAGATCAATAGCTCCGCGAATTTCATCTTGCGGGCTAAGTACACGCTGGTTCTCTTCTAACTTGATACCTAGAAGGCGCAAAGTTTGATGTGCAATAATTTGAATGAACCTAACGACTGGTGAAAATATAATCACAAATATATTTATTACGGGGGCGACCTTCAGTGCAACACGCTCCGGGTTTGCGATTGCATAGGTTTTTGGCATTACTTCGGAAAAAATAAGGACTATTGCTGTCATGGTAAATGTTGCATAAACAACCCCTATTTCACCAAACAGTTCAATAAATATATAGGTGGCGAGCGCCGAGGCAAGAATGTTAACCATGTTATTGCCCAGCAAAATAGCCCCTATAAGACTTTCTGGATCAGCCATCAATTTTTCGACTAGACGGGCCTTCTGACTACCTTCTTTCGAAAGTTTATGCATGTTCGAGGCAGAAGTGGCGGTAAGGGATGTTTCTGAACCCGAAAAAAACCCAGAAAATATAACTAGAAAAATAATAATAACTATTGCCGTAATGAATTCTGTTTCCATTAATTTTAAAATTATCCCTTCAGGCCCAATTCGAGCACAGCTTTAACATCTTTCATATCGACATCTCTGGACAAATATGACTTGCCTATCCCCGATGCGATAACAAAAGTAAGTTTACCATCAGCCATTTTTTTATCCTTTGTCATGTGTTGCAACAGGCGCTCTAGGGTAAAACTGAAACTGGATAATAACGGAACTGAGGTTTGTTCGAAGTGATTTTGCACACGATGCAAATCGCCTGTGGGGCAAATTGCCATTCTCTCTGATAGCTGAAAGGCGAGAATAATACCCATAGCGACGGCTTCGCCGTGAAGTAGTCCTTCATCATAACCATTCTCAGCTTCCAGCGCATGACCAAAAGTATGGCCAAGATTGAGAAGTGCGCGGGCGCCTGTTTCTTTTTCATCCTCCGCAACAATAGCAGACTTTGCTTCACAGCTTTTTAAAATAGCCTCACTTCTGAGGTTCAGGCGGGTTTCCTTGGATCCGGATATTAGGTTCGAACCATTTTTTTCTAACCACTCAAAAAATTTAGGATCGTTGATTAGTCCATATTTGACAATTTCGGCATACCCAGAGACTATATGACGAGGATCAAGGGTTTCCAACGTTGTTATATCAATTATAACGAGCCGAGGCTGATGAAAGCTTCCGATTAAATTTTTACCTTGGGGGCTATTAACCCCAGTTTTCCCTCCTACAGAACTATCTACCTGAGCCAGAAGGGTTGTTGGCACCTGAATAAAACCAATGCCACGCAAATAAATGCTCGCCGCAAAACCGACTAAATCGCCAATGACGCCTCCACCGAGTGCGATGATCATATCGTCGCGCTCAAGATTTGTTTTAAGCATAGCTTCAAGCAAGGTCTCGAGATGGCCAATCGATTTTGTTCTTTCACCGGCAGGCAATATAATCGTTTCAAAGGAAATTTTTTCTGCTGCTAAACTCGCCTCAAGGCGAAAAAGTTGATGTTGTGCGACATTTTCATCAGTAACAATCAGGGTACGGGCGCGGTTTAATAAACCACGGATATGACTTCCCGCGTCATCAAGGATATTTTCACCAATTAAAATTTCGTAGCTTCTGTTGCCCAGGTCAACCGTTGTTTTTTTTATCATATTAATTCTCAGGCTCACTCTGGTTATTTTTATCTGACGCCAAATATTTATTAATTTGCCATATAATATCATTAACTACCACATCATGTGGCGATTGACCACTTTCTACAACTATATGAGATTCTTCATAAACAGGGTGGCGCTCATCCGCCAACTTTTGGAAAATATCTTGAGGGTTCCCCTTTTGAAGTAAGGGGCGAGTATCTCTTCTTGATGTTCTTTCAACCAGAATGTCTATATCCACTCGAAGCCAGATAACAAGAGTTTTGAGCTTAAGCCGTCCGCGGGTTTGTTCATCCATAAAGGCGCCACCCCCAGTTCCAAGAACAATATTCTCTCCTTGATTAAGGAGCCTATTAATAACCCGCCGTTCACCTTTTCGAAAATCGTCTTCACCGAATTTTTCAAAAATTTCTGCTACAGTATGTCCAGCAGCCTTTTCTATTTCATGGTCACTATCGACAAAGGTCAGATTTATCCTTCTGGCAAGTCGCATGCCTATAGATGTTTTCCCACACCCCATAAGACCGACTAAGGCAATACTTTTTTGAAGCGGGCAACTAAGACGCGGAGACAGGGATTTTCTTTTTTTTCTTTTTGTGTTATTCATTACATCTATAATTTACAGGTCTTTAATGTGTTTAGCCATGAAATAAACATGTTTTTTAACTATCTTTATGCTGTAAAGATGGGCAGCTAATATGTTATGTTTTTTTTAATTTCTTTTTTTAATATTATAAAGGTCAATATATAAATGTCAAAAGTATGGTTATACCTAATTATTTTAATAACTTTGGCTATTGTAGGGGCAGCCAGCTATCTTATGATGTCTGATATTCCAGCTCCTGCGGAACGTATTGTGAAGGTTCTCCCTAACGAGCTTTTTCCAAATTAATTAAATGCGTTTAGGAATATTTATGTTCTTTTCAACTTCAACGGTATTCATACGAAGGTTCTCAAAGGTTGGTGTATCTTGGAGTGTGCTGGGTTTGGGCCTTATTGGCATGACATTGTCCTCGACACTTTTATATGGCCAATCCGCCGCACAAAATGAGCGTGAAGCTAATAATCCTCCCAGGCCTATTCTTTTTCCTTCTAATATGCCAGCGCCTTATTTTCCGGCTGATGCTGAAATCGCTCGTGCGGCTGAAGAGCGTCTCGGTCAAGCTCCAGGCTATATGGACCCAAATGATCAAAAAAGAATTTTGGCCCCCCAAGAGGCGGGGATAGATGAGATTGATGACTTGGATAATACTCCCTTTGGGTCGCTGATGCCAGCTGCAGGGGGGTTATCTAAGAATATTTGGCAGCCGTCTTCGATCGAAATAATAGAGGGTCTACTTGAAGTACTTAAATTGCCAAACAAATCCCCGGCCATGGGCGCTATCTCGCAAAAATTGTTGCTCTCATTTGCATCAATGCCGTCCGGAAAAGTTATAGGAAGTTCACAAAAGGAAATTCAAGAGATAGTGAGCCAAACGAAGAAGGCGGATGGAGAGTTACTAAAGCGCTTTATAAACCTCAGACTTAATAAACTTACTGAAAGAGGGAACCTTATAGATCTTGTTCGGTTTTTACAAAATCTTCCAGAGAACATTCTCGAACCGAAGCAACAAAATGCGGAGACGTTGCTGTTGGGTGGTGATTTGATTGGGGCATGTCAGATGTCCCAGAGAGCTAACCCCCAGGCCAAGATCAACAACCAAATGACGAGAGAAGATTTTGTAAACATGAAGAATGTTGACGCGGAAATGAATGAGGCAGATATTTTCTGGCTTAAAATGTATGGTTTTTGTAGGGCTCTTGAAGAAGATAATATGGCTGCACAGACAGCGCTTAGTATCCTTGGGGATCAAAACATAAATGACTATGTATTCTTTGATCTGCTGAACCAACTAATGGAATCTCCTGATGAAAGGGAGCCATTCGTGAGCATTGGCATTACCGCACTTGATCCTCTAAATTACATTATTCTTAATCTTCTTGATCAACCGATCAATGCAGATTTAATTGAAACAAGCCCCCCTTTGTTAATTAGCGCTCTTGTTCTTAATGGGAATTTATCTGCTGAAAGCAGGCTCCAGGCAGCTGTGAAAAGCTATCTTCTTGGGGGGGTTTCCTCAGAAACATTAGGCAAAGTCTATGATGTTCAAGAGTTTACAGAAAATGAGTTTAGTCAGGCTGTGAGACTTGCGCAGTTTGATGATAGGCCTTTGGCGGATGCTTTATTATATCAAGCGGCTTCTAGAAAAAAGTTGGACGAGGACAAAATATCCATACTTATAGAGGTTTGGAATCGGGCGGCTTTAAATAACGATATGGGGCGTAAAGCCGTCCTTTACAAAAATATATTAAGCTCTATTACCCCAACCTCTAGGTTAATGAATAGTGCTCACCATATTACGCGCGGCCTTTTACTTGCTGGGGATGTTCAGCGAGCAGTTCAGTGGTATGATTTTGCTCGCCGAGGTGCTGCTGGTGGAGACGCTGAGGCTACCCGGGCATTAATTAATATCTGGCCGCTTATCACTATTGCTATAAACGGGAGTGATATTCCATGGACAAATGATATTCTAAATTTGTGGTGGAACGGTCAGGCACTACTTGCTCCCGACAATAGAAATGATAAAGCAACCCTATTTTATGCAATTGCTGAGGCCTTCGGTAACCATGTGCCTGAGGACAGGTGGATGGACCTTGTTCGCGAAAGCCCTGTAAAAAAGATGAGGTCAATTCCACTAGGCGTCTGGCGAGAAATAATTAGGGCGGTGGGTGAAAATAAACCCGCTCAATCTATTATACTTAGCCTTATTGCTATGGGAGCTGATGGGCCTGGAAGCCTCAATGCTAATGGGATAAGCACTGTTATTCGCCTGCTTCGAAGTTTTGGATTAGAACAGGACGCAAGACAGGTCGCAATCGAGGCTTTGGCAGCGAATGACTTTTGATGAGCGACCAGCAACTTATTGATTTATTTTTAGAAATGATCCTGACGGAGCGGGCGGCATCGCTTAATACAATAAGCTCATACTCGAAGGACCTTAACCAATTTATTATTTCAGTGCCAAGGCTCTCTAATAATATTTTTGAGTATGCCGTAAGAGATGATCTTAAAAACTATCTTATTCTTCTTAATAAGAGAAAATTTGCAGCCAGCACGGCTTCGCGAAAGCTCTCTTGTTTAAGACAAATTTTTAAATTTCTCTACGCAGAGGGTATTCGTAAGGATAACCCTACCCTTAACCTTGAAAGTCCATCTATTGGGAGATCGTTACCAAAGGTTCTAAGCGAAAAACAAGTTTCAAAACTACTTGGTGCTGCAGAGGCCCGAGCAAGAGAAACCCTAAAGCTATTTGATTTTCGGCTGCTTGCTTTAATTGAGCTACTTTATGCAACGGGCCTTCGGGTCTCGGAACTAGTGAGCTTGCCAAGAGCTTCCTTTAGGAGCGAGGAGCCGTATATTTATATCAGAGGGAAAGGGAATAAAGAGCGATTAGTTCCCTTGAGTGCGAGATCTCAAGCGGCGGTAAAAGATTATCTTAATGTTATGGCGTTGGCTAAAAACGCCAAAGGAAAAGAAAAATATTCTCAAAATCAAAAAAAATGGCTCTTCCCGTCGACTGGAAAGCTCGGTCACTTAACTCGCCATCGTTTTGCACAACTTTTAAAAGGCCTTGGTATAAAGGCTGGTATTCTACCATCTTCCTTGTCGCCACATGTTCTTCGGCATGCCTTTGCGACACATTTACTTTCAAACGGTGCAGACTTGAGGGCGGTGCAGAAAATGCTTGGCCACGTGGATATCAGCACCACGCAAATTTATACACATGTTTTAGAAGAACGGCTTAAATCGTTGGTGCAAAATAAGCACCCACTTGTTAAATAGGGGCTTTATTTATATAACAAGTATTTTTTTTGTCGCCTTTTAAGATATCAAGAGGTATAAATGCCTTTTTGCAAACAACGGTAACGTAGTCTTAATATATGCAAACCTATCTTGACTTTGAAAAAACTATTGCCGAGCTGGAAAGTCGTATTCGCGACATGAAAGTTTTAGAAAGCGGTGATGAAATTAACATCGCAGAGGAAGTAAGGCGTCTTGAACGGAAGCTTGATAATCTTTTGCGGTCTACGTATTCTAAACTAACCTCTTGGCAGAAAATAAAAGTTGCTAGGCATCCTGATAGACCCCATTTGTCTGATTATATTAGAAACTTGTTTACGGACTTTATGCCCCTTTCTGGGGACCGAGGTTTTGCTGATGATCATGCAATAATAGGGGGGATTGGAAGATTTAATGGCCAAACAGTTATGGTGGTTGGGCATGAAAAAGGTAATGATACAGCAAGCCGTATTAAACATAATTTTGGAATGGCTCGCCCAGAAGGGTTTCGAAAAGCAATTAGGCTTTTTCATCTTGCTGACCAACTTAAAATGCCAATAATTACCTTTGTTGATACCGCGGGTGCCTATCCTGGTATTGGTGCGGAGGAACGTGGCCAAGCTGAAGCAATTGCTCGATCAACGGAGGCCTGTCTTGCAGTTAAAGTTCCGTTAATTAGTGTCATTGTTGGTGAAGGGGGATCAGGTGGTGCGGTGGCCCTCGCTGTTGGCAACAAAGTTCTGATGATGGAGCATGCCGTTTATAGTGTTATTTCACCAGAAGGCTGCGCATCAATTTTATGGAGAACTAATGAAAAGGCAGAAGACGCGGCTAACGCCCTTAAGATTACCGCCCAAGATCTTCACAAGCTTGAAGTAATTGATGAAGTTATTCCTGAGCCTATCGGCGGGGCACACCGTGATCATGATCAGACCATGAAAACTGTTGGTAAAGCAATTGATAATGCCCTTTCGGAGTTTTCAATGATCAGCGCAGATAAAATCAAAGAACTTCGCAGCAAAAAGTTTCTTAATATGGGCAACATTGGTCTTTAAGACTTCACACTAATTTTATAAAAGCCTCAGTATGCGAGCGCTATTTTCATTTTTATTAGATTGCGCCGTGACAATGCTTATATTTCTTGCCACTCTCGCATGGACAAGGGTCATTTCTACCAACTTTTGGGGTCACAAGTCCATGACAATGCTTGTATTTTTTACCACTTCCGCAGGGGCAGACGGCATTGCGCGGGGTTTGCTTCCATTGCGCAGTACTTCCAGGAAGCGCTGCTCTAGAGTTATTGTTTCCAAGACGGCTTTCGTTCATACTGTCACGATCCGGCTCTGCGAGGCTTGGAACCTCTTCTGGACGGCGAATTTCAATATGAGAAAGTAGTAAAGCAACATTTTCACGGGTATTTGTAAGCATGCTTTCAAACATGGAGAATGATTCTGTTTTATACTCATCAAGGGGATTACGCTGGCCATATGCACGTAACTGAATAACCTGTCTCAGATGGTCAAGTTGTGCTAAGTGTTCTTTCCAGTGGCTGTCAATGGATTGGAGTAAAATTGTTCGTTCAAGTTGTCTCATAATGTCCGGACCAATGTCGACACTTCTTTTCGCCATAAAGGTTTCTGTGGCGTCAACCAAGCGGTCTGCAAGAATTTCACCGTCGATCCCATCTTCCTTAATCCATTCTTCGAGTCCAAAGTCGCGGGTAAAGATTCGTTTTGTTTCTATGGAAAGGCCCTTGCTATCCCAGTCTTCTGGATAACTCCGCGCAGGAATATAGTTGGCTATAAAGTCATCTATAAGGTTTTCACGCATATCAGAAATAGTTTCATCAAGATCTTCTTCAGTCATAACCTCTCGTCGTTGCTCATATATAGCTTTACGTTGGTCATTCATGACATTATCAAATTTAAGGAGGTTTTTACGTATATCATAATTGCGGGTCTCAACCTTTTCCTGCGACTTTTCTACTGCCCGGTTGAGCCACGGGTGGGTCAAAGACTCTCCCTCCTCGAAGCCAAGTTTTTGCATCCAGACGTCCATCTTTTCTCCCCCAAATATGCGCATTAGGTCGTCTTCCATGCTAAGATAAAATTTGGAGTAGCCAGGGTCACCTTGGCGGCCAGATCGTCCACGCAGTTGATTATCAATTCGGCGACTTTCATGCCGCTCGGTTCCAAGAACGAAAAGACCGCCCAGGTCGATCACTGCTCTTTTTTCTTCTGCAACCTCAGAGGTAATCATAGCAATTTTTTTGTCGCGTTTAGTAGAATTTTTCTCTGTTACTTCACGCTCAATACGCATGTCAATATTACCGCCAAGCTGAATGTCGGTGCCCCGTCCCGCCATGTTAGTAGCAATTGTTACGGCCCCCTTGCGTCCCGCTTGACTTACAATGTACGCCTCTTCCTCATGAAATTTAGCATTAAGAACCTTATGCTTTACCTTACGTTTTTTCAGCATATTGGCTAAATATTCCGATTTTTCAATACTTACAGTACCTACCAAAATAGGTTGTTCTGTTTTATAGCACTCTTCAATGCGGTCGATAATTGCAGTATATTTCTCATTAGAAGTCCTGTAAATTTCGTCATGATCATCAATGCGGGCAAGGTCAACGTGTGTTGGTACTTCAATTACACCTAGTCCGTAAATATCTCCAAATTCAGATGCCTCTGTTGCGGCAGTTCCAGTCATACCGGCGAGTTTATGGTAAAGGCGAAAATAGTTTTGAAAAGTTACAGATGCCAATGTTTGGTTTTCTGAACGAATATCGACGTTTTCTTTAGCCTCAATGGCTTGATGGAGCCCTTCGGAAAGCCGTCTGCCGTCCATCATACGGCCAGTAAACTCATCAATTAGAACAATTTCGTTGTTTTTGACGATATACTCTTTTTCTGCGTGAAAGAGTTTATGGGCTTTTAGCGCTTGGTTCACGTGGTGAACCACAGCTACATTGCCATAATCATATAAATTATCACTTTCAATTAGCCCTGCTTTACGTAGCACTTCTTCTAAATGTTCCATTCCCTCTTCAGTTAGGGTAATAGTTTTTGATTTTTCATCAATCTCATAATCTTCTTCAACTAGGTCGGGAAGAATTTTATTTATAGAAACATATAGCTCTGATTTGTCCTCAGTTGGCCCAGAAATAATAAGTGGGGTCCGTGCCTCATCAATGAGAATGCTGTCTACTTCATCAACAATTGCAAAATGTGGTTCGCGCTGCGCCATTGCATCGGGATGAAATTTCATATTGTCACGAAGATAGTCAAATCCAAGCTCATTGTTTGTGGCGTAAGTTACGTCACAAGCATAAGCTGCTTTTCTATCTTCATCGGGAATATTAGGAATAATACAACCTACGGTCATTCCAAGAAAGCGATATACTTGCCCCATCCACTCGGAGTCACGGCTTGCCAGGTAATCATTAACTGTTACAATATGCACTCCTTGAGCAGGGAGTGCATTAAGGTATCCGGCTAACGTAGAAACAAGAGTTTTACCTTCACCAGTTTTCATTTCAGAAATTTGACCTTCGTGGAGAACTATGCCGCCAATAAGTTGCACATCATAATGCCGCTGTCCTAACGCCCTAATAGCCCCCTCACGCACAACGGCAAAAGCTTCAACTAATAGGCTATCTAGGCTCTCCCCGTTAGTGAGACGGCCCCTAAATTCGATTGTTTTACCTCTTAAGTCCTCATCAGAAAGGGCCGAAATTTCGGGCTCAAGAGTGTTAATCGCCATTACGCGGGGCTCGAGGCCTTTTAAGTAACGCTCGTTGGCGGTACCAAATATTTTTTTGGCAATTGTGCCTATTCCCAGCATCTTATTTTCCCTAGTTAGCCTGACATGTTTTTAATGGTAATTTATATTGAATTCGCAAAGTAGCCGATCACATTCAAGAATTCAAAAACTTACATATATATTATACAACATTAATAGAGTAGCACAAATAAGAATGCGAGTGACCACTGTCAATGTTTGTGGGCGATATAACCAGTATTTTTAGTAGAATTAATAGACATCCCTTAATTTCAGCGCTTATAATAGAGAAATAAAACCACTAAATTGAGATTAAGGCGCTCAGGATTGAAGTTTTTGGCTCTGTACCCAAGCACTTTAGGTTCTGTATACAACACAGTGGAGCTGAATATCCTATATATTTTAAATCTTGAGTAAGGATTAAAGACATGACCGAATTTTGTCCAGACCCCCCGAGCGGATGGCCACGGGACCTTGTGAACATTGTAACTGTATCTGCAGTGGTAATGATTGATATTGATGGCCGGGTTCTTATTGCTCAGCGTCCGGAGGGTAAAAGTATGGCAGGCCTTTGGGAGTTTCCTGGGGGTAAATTAGAGCCGGGTGAGACACCGGAAAGAGCACTTATTCGAGAATTGAAGGAAGAGCTTGGTGTTGATATTAGTGAATCCTGTCTTGCTGCGTTTACGTTTGCTTCGCACACTTACGATGATTTTCATTTACTGATGCCAGTTTACCTTTGTCGCAAGTGGGACGGACTTGTTAGGCCATGCGAGGGTCAAAAACTTAAATGGGTAAAGGTTGGGGATTTGAAAACATATCCTATGCCGCCTGCAGACGCACCATTAATTGCTATGATTAGAGATTTTTTATAAAGACTTTGGCTTTGACCCAAGAGCAACTTTTAGACTTATTTTTCCAGTGCCAGGCTTTAAGGGTTGTTGCTGGCTTTCATGGGGAGCCCATCCCTTCATATAAATAACATCAAATGTCGCTGAAACTTTACCGTCCTCATTTCCATAATCCTGCTGATATTTTTCTGCCACAGCAAACATAAATTTTTTTGATGTGAGTCCCTTAAACCTTTTTATTAGTGCGTTATTTTCACCCATATTTTTAAGTTCCTTCATGAGGGAAAAAGCATCTGTATAATTAACAGTAATTCGTTCTGTACTGATAACAGGTAATGAAAAACCTGCTCGTTGCATTAGCGTCCCGGCATCACGAATATCTATGAATGGGGACACATGAGGGGTAGCGCCCCCGCGAATATCTATGCCAGCCTTCAGCATTGAGGCTCGTAATTCAAAGAGCGTTTCGCCACCAAATACAGCACCCATAAATAAACCGTTGGGCTTAAGGCTTCTACGAATTTGAATCAGAGAACCAGGAATGTCGTTTATCCAATGAAGGGTAAGGCAGCTGATTATTAGTTCAAGGCATTGATTTTTATAAGGGAATAAGTCTTCATCAGCCTGAACCTTTTTCCCGTACTTTCCAGCCAACATTTTATGTGCCATATTTTGATTAATTAAAAATACATCCTTGAAATAACTTCTTATCGTATCATCACAAAGGTTCATGCTCAGTATCGTCTCAAAGGACATTTTAATGTCATGCAAATTATCAATTAGTCGTTCACTGATCTCGCGATTTAGAAAATCATAATCTGAGAAGGACGCAGCAATACGCTCTCGTCGAGACCTGATGAGCGAACGATTAAACAGATCATTATTTTTGGAGGAAGCTTTAAAGGAAGAATTTTTTTGTGCCATAATGACTATATGGCATTTTTATAGACAAACGAAAAGAGGCAATTGACTTCCTGGGATCAAATAATGGGCAGTTTTGATTATCATGATATAAATTACATGCGGAATTATTTCACAAAACATAATTTTAAATAATAAAAGCTCATTGAATAAAGACGCTACAAAACTATATATTGTACAGGGTTAATTAATAATGGAAAAAAATAAAAATGTCCGATATCGTAATTTATACACGTCCCGGGTGCGGGTATTGTAATATGGCTAAGCAACTTTTGATTTCTAAGGGCAGCAAATTTAAAGAATTTAATATCTGGGCTAAGGATCAATATAAAGCAGAAATGGCCAAACGTACTAGTGGCGCCAATACCGTACCTCAAATCTTTATTAATGGGGAGCATATTGGAGGTAGCGATGATCTGTATGCACTAGATAGAGCGGGCCAACTTGATGGCCTTTTAGTTGAGAAGAGCTGAATTATGGAAAGGTCAAAAGATAAATTTAAAGTAGGCCTTATACAAATGACGTCTAGCCACGTTATGGACGATAATATACGCGTGGCTGACGAGCTTATTCGGCAAGCCGCCTCGCAAGGCGCCGAGTTTATTTTGACCCCTGAGATGACTACGCTACTTGATTTCGAATCAAAACAGGTGCTGAAGAAAATCACTATTGAAAGGGATACTTCTTGGCGACACTTTTCTTCCCTGGCCAAAGAGCTGGGAGTATGGCTGCTAATTGGATCAATTGCTATAAATGTCGGTAAAAAAGCCACCAATAAAAGCTTCCTTTTTTCGCCAGAAGGTAAAAAAATAGCCACCTATGATAAAATACATATGTTTGATGTCAATTTGCCAGGAGAAGATGCATATAAGGAATCAAGCGTTTATGTAGCAGGAACAGAAGCGGTGGTAGCTAGTCTTCCGTGGGGGAAAGTTGGGCTTTCAATATGCTATGATCTTCGTTTTCCTTATCTTTATCGAGCGCTGTCTCATGCGGGTGCAGTTATGCTTACTGTCCCTGCAGCCTTTACAGAACAAACAGGGACAGCGCACTGGCACACGCTTCTCCGCGCGCGCGCGATTGAAAATGGCGCATTTGTTTTCGCTCCAGCACAGTGTGGTAAACACACTAATGGACGCAGGACCTACGGGCATTCCTTGATTGTTGACCCGTGGGGAAAGATTATCGGCGATGGCGGTAATGAAATTGGTGTTACTGTGACGGAGGTAAATATGGAGCAAGTCGTTAGGGCAAGAAATAGCATTGGTTCTTTGACCCATGACAAAAATATTGTTATACAAACAGTATCTTGAATGGTTACCCTCCAGGTTAACTAACCCTTTAGCCAGTTAGAAAATATAATGATTCTATTTGACATAAAATGTAGTGACGGTCATATTTTTGAGGCCTGGTTTCAGAATAATGAAGCGTACGAACAGCAAATTGATAATGATCTTGTGGAGTGCCCTCTGTGTGGCTGTACTAAAACCTCAAAATCATTGATGTCGCCTAATATTTCAGCAAAGGGTGAGATTATTAGGGAAGCATATCAGTCTGAACAGGACAGCGAAGATCATAAAGTTACGGTGAGTGCCCACTCTAATTCAAGTAAAGAAGTTAGCTCGGATGATGTAAAACGTGCCCTTGATCATATGCATAATACTATGTCTAAGTTTCGTAGGCAGGTTGAAAAATCCTGTGAATATGTTGGGGATGATTTTGCGGATGAGGCACGAAAAATACATGCTGGAGAAAGTGAAAAGCGCGGTATTTATGGTGAAACAACTATTAGCGAAACCGAAGAGTTACTTGAAGAAGGTATTGATATCCTTCCGGTGCCGGGCTTAAATAAGCTTGATAGTTGATGTTTTATGATTAATAAATCTCAACATTATACGCCACCCCTTGGTTTTATTATTGCTGGGGGCACTTCAAGTCGGATGGGGAGAGATGATAAGCTTTTGCTTTCAATTTGTGGCAGTAGTATACTTAATCATGTGATCAATCGTTTATCCCCACAATTAGGTAGCCTCATTGTTAATGCTAATAGAGAAGACCTGAATACTTCTTTGGAGGTTATCCCTGATCTGATAAAAAATTCGGGGCCTCTTGGTGGAATCTATACAGCGTTAAAGACTGCAAAAGAAAGAGGGTTTTCAAAAGTAATAACATCTCCAGCGGACACCCCGTTTATACCCAAGGATTTTGTGAGCAGGCTGGAGACCTATTCGTCTAAGCCTATTGTTGTTGCAAAATCTCAGGGCCGGGTTCATCCTATTTTGGCGCTTTGGGATACTACCCTTTTAAGCGATATGGAATGGGCCCTCAATAAGGGCGAGCGAAAAATATTGAGTTGGATTGAAAAATATTCTCCAGCCCAAATTGAATGGATTGACGAACCAGATCCATTTTTTAATATTAATACACCAGAAGACCTTGCCCAGGCCAAAAAAAGACTATCACAAGGCAGTCTTTAAATTATTCGATTTTCTGTATCGGTCACAATATTCATACTTCCCTTGCGAGCAAAGGCTATTATGCTAATGCCAGCCTGGTTGGCTAGGTCAATAGCTAGCCCGGTGGTCGCAGATACAGCGGTTATTACCGGAATGCCAGCAATGGCGCATTTTTGGACCATTTCAAAACTGCAACGGCTAGTAATTAGAGTGTATCCTTTTGTAGGATCAATTTTTTTACGCATCAGATGACCTATTAACTTATCCAGGGCATTGTGGCGCCCAACATCTTCTCGTACAGCAATAAATTGACCTTTATCATTAACAAAAGCTGCTGCGTGTAAGGCTCCAGTTTCTTTATTTAAATGTTGATGGGACTTGATACTTTGCATTGATTTATGAACTTGTTGGGCCTTAACTTTAAATTTTGATGCAATTTTTTCTAGAGGCCTTACGGCTTGTTCCAGCTTATCTACGCCGCAAAGACCACATCCGGTTCTACCTGATAGTGTACGATTATATTTTTCAAGATTGTTGAAGGCTTGGGCGTTAATTTCAATAGCGGCCACTAGTCCATTAGGTGCTTCTTTGATTTGAGTATAAATAATATCATTTTTAGTCTTAATAATACCTTCGGTCAGACTGAACCCGTAAGTGAAGTCAATAAGGTTGCTAGGTGAGGCCATCATAACTGCAAAAGTAATACAGTTATATTCAAGGACGACTGGAACTTCATTGGTTACGGGGCGGTCTTCTAAATAGTCTTTGTCTGGCGACCAGATACGCATGTGTTTATTTTCAATGTTATCGCTCATCATCAGACTTTACGGCTAAAGCAACATAATTAACTGAAAAATCTTGATCATTTAGTGACCACAAAGATTTTATTGGATTAAAAACCATGCCCTTAATAACTGTAATATCAAAACCACTTTTTTGCGCGTAAGTGGATAGTTCCGAAGGTTTTATAAATTTTTTCCAGTCATGGGTTCCTATTGGCAGCCAACGCAATATATATTCCGCACCAGCAATAGCCATGGCCCAAGACTTTATGGTTCTGTTTAGGGTTGAAAGGGTCATGCACCCTTCTTGGCTTAGGAGAAGACAACACGCCCCAAGAAAAGAAGGTATATCGGCTACATGCTCAATTACTTCCATATTTAAAATTGCGTCAAAAACTTCACCCTGGTCTGCGAGTTCCTCAGCTGTGATATGTCGATAGTCAATATCAAGGCCCATTTGGGCAGCATGTACGCGGGCTGTTTTAATGTTTTTCTCCGCAGCATCGGCTCCAATAACAGTAGCCCCAAGCCGGCTTATGGGCTCACAAAGTAACCCCCCGCCACAGCCTATATCGAGAATGCGTAATCCCTCAAGAGGTTTTTCACACAAGGGGTCTAGCTTGAAATGGGTACATAGTTGTTCCTTAACAAATGCGATTCGGGTTGGATTTAACTGATGTAACGGCTTAAATGGGCCATTTGGATCCCACCATGTCTCTGCCATTGAGGAAAAATGTGCAATCTCATCAGGATTTACGGATTTGGCTTGTGCAGTGGTGTTTTTGGCTTCCATAGCGTTCTCCGAACATTAAAAATTCAAATAATTCCTTAATATATACAAGTCCGCACTTGCTTCAAGCACCTATAAGCATATATGTATTACGCTGGACAATTTATTTTAAATAAAGAATGTACATTGTGCATAATGCGAGAAGCTCCAATGTCGCGAATAGTTATGAAATTTGGCGGAACCTCTGTTGCTAACCTAGAGTGTATCAGAAATGTTGCCCTGAGAGTTAAGAAAGAAGTGGACCAAGGCAATCAGGTCTCTGTCTTTGTTTCGGCTATGGCCGGTACTACCGATAAACTTGTTGGATGGGTAGAGGAAATCTCACCTCTTCATGATGCACGTGAATATGATACTGTTGTTTCTGCTGGTGAACAGATTACTTCCGGCTTGCTTGCGTTGGCTCTGCAGGATATTGGTGTTCCTGCGAGGTCCTGGCTGGGCTGGCAAGTTCCTTTTAAAACTAACCAAGCACATAGCGCCGCCCAAGTTGAGGAAATAGAAATTGAAGGTCTTACCGAACGATTGATTGAAGGAACAGTTTGTGTAATTGCTGGATTTCAGGGTATATCAATTGATAATAGAATAACTACATTGGGTCGTGGAGGGTCTGATACTTCTGCGGTTGCCCTTGCTGCTGCGATTGGCGCTGACCGGTGCGATATTTATACTGATGTGGAAGGTGTATTTACTGCTGATCCCCGTATCGTGCCATCCGCTCAAAAGCTTGAAAAAGTTACTTATGAAGAAATGCTTGAAATGGCATCGTTGGGAGCAAAAGTGTTGCAAACAAGATCTGTAGTGATGGCAATGAACCATAAAGTTCGTGTACAGGTACTTTCCAGCTTCACTGATAAACCAGGAACGTTATTGATTGATGAGGACGAAATTGTGGAAAATAAAATTGTAAGCGGCATAACTTATGCTAAAAACGAAGCTCAAGTTATGCTAGTTGGCGTTAAAAACAATCCAGGTATCGCTAGTGATGTTTTCAAAGGGCTTGCTAATGAAAATATCAATGTTGATATGATCATACAAAATGAAACCGAGGGTGGTCGTAAAACTGATATAACATTCACGGTTGCAGAAAATGACGCTGCAAAGGCGGAAAAAATTCTGAATGAGGCCGATAACATCGATTTTAAAAAACTGATTACGGATATGAATGTGGCAAAAATATCAGTGATTGGCGTTGGTATGCGATCACATTCTGGTGTCGCAGCGACAATGTTTGAAACGCTTGCAGATCGTGGGATCAATATTCAAGTAATTTCTACATCTGAAATTAAGATCAGCGTCCTTATCGAGGCTGCATATACAGAATTAGCAGTCCGCTCGCTTCACACAGCGTACGGCCTTGATAGTAAATAGAATATAAAATTCGGGAACTAATTATGAATACTGAAGGTCTTAAAAAATTAAATCTACTCTGGAAAAAGGGAACCGATTTCTTAGGTACGGAATACGCAATAATGGGTGGAGCTATGAGTTGGCTTTCAGAAAGTAACCTGGTTAGCGCGCTATCTAATGCTGGGGGATTTGGTGTTATTGCCTGTGGAAGTATGACCCCTGACCTACTGTCCAAGGTTATTGAAGAGACATTTGCAAAAACCACAAAACCATTTGGTGTAAATTTAATTACAATGCACCCCGATATTGACGCGCTTATTGACGTGACCCTTGCGCATAATGTCAAATATGTTGTCTTGGCTGGGGGAATTCCGACAGGCGACTCGATAAAACGTATTAAGGATGGTGGGGCAAAAGTAATTTGTTTTTCTCCAGCCCTTGTTCTCGCTAAAAAACTTATCAGAAGTGGGGCAGATGCACTTATTGTTGAGGGGTCTGAAGCTGGAGGTCATATTGGTCCCGTATCAACGTCTGTGCTTGCTCAGGAAATATTACCACATATTAAGGATGTTCCCGTCTTTGTTGCCGGGGGCATTGGTCGTGGTGAGGTTATGGCTTCGTATTTACAAATGGGTGCTGCCGGGGCTCAACTTGGGACTATGTTTGTTTGTTCGGAAGAGAGCATCGCCCATGAAAATTTTAAGAAAATGTTTATGCGTGGAAATGCTCGTGACGCTACTGTATCAGTTCAAGTTGATAAACGCTTTCCTGTAATTCCTGTTCGTGCTCTTAAAAATGCAGCGTCAGAGGATTTTCTCGATGTACAGCGTGATGTCATTAATAAATATAATTCGGGCGAACTTGAAATGGGCGCCGCACAACTTGAAATAGAACATTATTGGGCGGGAGCACTAAGGAGTGCAGTGATTGACGGGGATGTTGAGCGTGGCTCAATAATGGCCGGTCAAAGTGTAGGTATGGTAAAAAAAATAGAACCAGTTTCTGAAATCATTGCGAACCTCATAGAACAGGCCGCAGAACAGATAGCTTAAATATTATAAGCTAATCAGGGAGGATATATTGATCCCCAGACAAAATGCCCCTCGCCGTTTGATGAGGGAACTGCATCAGATAATGGCAAGCACAGATGAGGCAGAAGTTCGCCTTAATAACGTTGTGCACCTGGTCGCAAGTAACATGGAGGCAGAAGTTTGTTCTGCCTATTTCATTCGCGATAGGGATATTCTTGAACTTTTCGCAACCGAAGGCCTTAAGTTAGAGGCGGTACATAATACACGCCTCCAGGTAGGTGAAGGATTGGTGGGCCTCGTGGCTTCAACAGGCGCATCGCTTAATTTGAGCAACGCCCAAGAGCATCCTAAATTTGTTTACCGCCCTGAAACAGGAGAGGAAAGTTATAAGTCAATGATGGCCGTTCCGATCCTTCGGACTGGGAAAGTCGTTGGGGTGCTAGTTCTTCAAAATCAAGCCAGCCGGCATTATTTAGAAGAAGAAGAAGAGGCGTTGCAAACTGTAGCTATGGTATTGGCCGAGTTAGTTGTTAGTGGTGATTTAATCACTGCTCAGGAACAAAGTGATGGGGATGCTGAACGTGGGGTAGTAACCAGGTTTGCAGGTACCGTTTTTGCTGAAGGACTTGCTGAGGGGGTTGTGGTGATGCATGAGCCCAGAGTTGAAATAATTCAACATCTCTCTGAAGACTATGATTATCAGCGAGGAAGGCTTGTTAAAGGGTTTAAAAAATTACTTTCCCAAATTGATGAAATAATGTCTGCAGAAGATATTCTTCATCACGGCGAGCATAGAGAAATATTAGACGTTTATAAGCTTTTTGCCCTCGATAAAGGCTGGCGGGCCAAAATTGAGAGAGCTATTGAGACTGGTTTGACGGCAGAAGCTGCAGTGCAAAAAATTCAAATTGAAAATAGATCTAAAATGATTAAGACGGATGATCCTTATTTTAAGGAACGTCTTAGTGACCTTGATGATTTGGCAAATAGGCTTATTCGTCATCTTATGGGAAAGGCTGGTACTGCTGCATCTAAAGAACTGCCCCAAAATGCCGTGGTTATTGCCCGCAATATGGGACCTGCAGAATTACTTGAATATGATCGAGAAAAACTCAAAGCAGTGTTGTTGCAAGAGGGCTCTCAATCATCTCATGTGTCAATTGTAGCCCGGGCACTTGGTATTCCAATGCTCGGAAAGCTAGAGGAAGGCCTTCTTGATATTGATGAGGGGGAAGAGATAATTGTTCATGGCTTGGACGGAGAAATTTTTATAGCGCCACCTCCAGAAATACTTGAAACTTATCGTGATGCCATTGCAGCTAGAGTAACGCTGCTCGCGCGGTATGATGATATGAGAGATAAACCTGCGATTACCAAGGACGGCGTAAAGATAGAATTGGTTGTAAACGGTGGCCTTGCAATGGATATAGAAGGCATGCACAGAACGGGTGCTGCGGGAGTTGGTCTGTTTAGAACTGAATTTCAGTTTATGATTAGTAAAACTTTACCGCGCGTTCGAGCCCAAGCACAATTTTACAAATCGATAATTGATTCGGCGCGCAATAAGCCTGTTACATTTAGAACTCTTGATATTGGTGGGGACAAGGAAGTATCTTTTTTAAAGCGTGATCATGAAGAGAACCCAGCGTTGGGTTGGCGGGCAATTAGAATTGGGCTTGATCGGCCAGCGCTCCTAAGATATCAGCTGCGCGCACTCATCACAGCGGCGGCTGACACGACGTTAAGAATAATGTTTCCAATGATTACTAATGTTGAAGAGTTTAAGCTTGCGAAGGCTATTTTAGAAAAAGAGTTGAGCCGACATCAACGCAATAAACGGCCCATGCCGAAAGATATAAAGGTGGGGACTATGCTTGAGGTGCCAAGTCTTGTGTGGCAGCTTGATGAGTTGCTCCCTCTGGTGGATTTTGTATCAATTGGTAGTAATGATCTGATGCAATTCTTTTATGCTTGTGACCGCGAAAACCCAAAAATGAGCAATCGTTATGATACGCTGTCGCCATCATCCCTTGGTATGTTAAGGTTCATTGTTGAAAAATGTTCTGCGGGGAATGTCCCACTTACGCTTTGCGGTGAGATAGGAGGGGAGAAGGTTGGTGCTTTGGCATTGTTGGCCATAGGCTTTAGGCGGCTATCAATAGCGCCGGCTGCAGTAGGGCCCGTTAAAATGATGATTAATAGCTTAAATCTTAGCGATGTTGAGCGATTTTCAGACAAACTTTTAAGTTTATCTGATCCAAGCCTTCGCAGTAATTTTGAGGCATTTGCCCGTGATAATGACGTTAGTATTTGAAACCTTGTTTCTATTGTCTATTATAATCATAAATAATACTTTGAGGTGGTTTATCATACTGAGTTAATACTTTTTTCAATAAACCATTTTCCAAATGCTTCGCGCCTTGTTATGAAGGGTATTATTTCAGTATGTTTTGATCCAATTTTGGCCAAAGCAAACGTATCAGGGTTTTAAAAATGAGTATTCGTCCCTACCGCGATATTATACGCCGAAAAAGCCGCCAAATTATGGTTGGCGACATTGCCGTTGGAGGTGATGCGCCGATTAGCGTTCAGTCTATGACTAATACCTTGACAACTGATGTTGCTGCTACTGTAACGCAAATTCAGGAACTAGAAGATGCAGGTGCGGATATAGTAAGGGTGTCCTGTCCTGATGAGGGGTCAACCGCCGCGCTTAAAGAAATTGTTAAAAATGTGACGGTACCTATTATCGCGGATATTCACTTTCACTACAAACGGGGTGTTGAGGCTGCTGAGGCAGGTGCGGCCTGCCTTCGAATTAATCCTGGCAATATTGGAAGTGCTGACCGAGTAAAAGAAGTGGTGGCTGCAGCAAAAGACCATGGATGTTCGATGCGTATTGGCGTAAATGCGGGATCGCTTGAAAAACAACTTTTAGAAAAATATGGGGAGCCATGCCCCGATGCCATGGTTGAAAGTGCGCTGCAGCATGCAAGAATTCTAGAAGATAATAATTTTCAGGAATTTAAAATTAGCGTAAAAGCATCAGATGTTTTTCTTGCTGTCGCCGCCTACCAAGGCCTTGCTGATGTATGTGATTATCCTTTACATGTAGGGATTACTGAAGCGGGAGGCCTGCGGGCGGGCACTGTGAAGTCATCAATCGGCATGGGGATGCTTCTTTGGTCTGGTATCGGAGATAGTATTCGTGTTTCACTTTCTGCGGATCCAGTTGAAGAAATAAAAGTTGGTTTTGATTTACTTAAAAGCCTTGACCTTCGTCACCGTGGCGTGCGAATTGTGTCATGTCCATCATGTGCGCGTCAGGCATTTCCAGTTATAAAAACTGTTGAAGTGTTAGAGAAAAAACTGAACCATATTTCGACGCCGCTTTCCTTAAGTATTATTGGTTGCGTGGTAAATGGGCCCGGTGAAGCGAGAGAGACAGACATTGGCCTCACAGGCGGTGGTAATGGAAATCATATGATATATCTCAGCGGCGTTACGGACCATAAGATTGACGACGATGGTATAATTGATCATATTGTTAACCTTGTTGAGGCAAAAGCAGCCGAAATTGAAAAAAATAAATAACAAAACTCATTATGACTTTAGGAGAAGAAAAGTGGCGCGGCTTCAACCGGTACGTGGAACACATGACATTCTAGGTGAAATGTCTCTAAGATTTCGCACTATTTTTGAAATTTTTAGATCTGTGGCGGAACGATACAGCCATGAGCAAATAGACACGCCTATATTTGAGTTTACCGAGACATTTAAAAAAACACTTGGCGATACTTCTGACGTTGTAACTAAGGAAATGTATACATTTGAAGATCGAGGCGGAGAACAGGTCACGTTGCGTCCTGAATTTACTGCTGGGATTGCCCGCGCCTTTATGTCTAATGGCCTGCAGCAATCTACTCCGTGTAAATTTTATAGTTTTGGGCCGACATTTCGTTATGAGCGGCCTCAAAAAGGGCGGATGAGGCAATTCCATCAAATGGATATAGAAATTATTGGGGTTGCTGAAGCTCAAGCGGATATAGAAGTCCTTGCAATTGCTCAAGACCTTTTGAATGAACTTGGCATAGCAAAGCAGGTCACGTTGGAGCTCAATAGCCTTGGCGATCGAGAAAGTCGTATGAATTATCGCGCCGCACTGGTGCAATATTTTTCACAACATCGAGATAAGTTGAGTAAAGATAGCCTTACCAGGCTTGAAAAAAATCCCATGCGAATACTTGATAGTAAAGATGAAGGGGACCATTTACTAATAGAAAAAGCTCCGCGTATTAGCGAATATTATAATGATACTAGCAAAGTATTTTTTTCTGAAGTTAGAGAAGGACTGGAAGGGCTTGGTATAGATTACCACATAAAGGATCGCTTGGTTCGCGGTCTTGATTATTACTGTCATACAGCCTTTGAATTTACAACAGATCAACTTGGTGCACAGGGTACCGTACTTGCGGGAGGTCGATACGATGGTTTGGTCGAAATGATGGGAGGGCCAAGAACACCTGGAGTTGGTTGGGCGTCAGGAATGGAGCGAATGGCGGAACTAATCACCTATGATATTATTAAAAAGCAGGTTCGCCTAGTGGCTATAGTACCAGTCGGGGATAAATCTCATACGACGGCCATGAAGATTGCTCATGATTTACGAAAAGCTGGTATTGTGGTTGATATGGCCTACAAAGGAAACGTCGGAAAGCGCATGAAACGTGCTAATAAACAAAACGCTCGGTTCGCCATTTTAATTGGTGAGGATGAAATTGTACGTTCTGTTGCTATGGTTAAAAATCTTGATAAGGGAAGCCAGGAAGAAATTTCTTTATTAAAGCTTGTGGATTATCTGAAAGAAAATAAATTATGATACCCCGGGACAGGTTAGAACAGTTTATTACTCGTCATGAAGAGCTGGAACATATGATGTCTGGCGGCGAAGAGCTGAGCTCAGAGGACTTTGTTAAAATTTCTCGCGAATACAGTGATTTGACGCCGGTGGTAGAACAATCACGAAATTATTTGGACTTAATTGTTGAAATTCAGGAATTGGCTGAAATTATAATAGCTGAAGATACTGAAGTAGATATACGTAATCTCGCTGAAATGGAAATGCAGGAACTAAAAGGCAGAATTCCTTCTATGGAGCGCCAAGTTCAACTAATGTTGCTGCCAAAAGATGTCGACGATGATAAGAACGCTATGCTCGAAATTCGCGCCGGTACGGGCGGGGACGAAGCCGCCCTTTTTGCTGGTAATCTTTTTAGAATGTATCAAAAGTATGCCACGTTACAGGGTTGGCGTTTTGAAATAATGAGCACATCCTCAAGCGATGCGGGAGGGTTTAAAGAAGCTTTCGCATCTGTTAGCGGCCCGGGAGTTTTTGCTAAGCTTAAATATGAGGCGGGCGGCCACCGTGTACAGCGCGTACCTGAAACAGAAACACAAGGAAGAATACACACTTCCGCTGCTACGGTCGCTGTAATGCCAGAAGTTCAAGAAATTGATATTAAGCTTGATGATAAAGACTTACGGATTGATATTTTTAGGGCAAGTGGTCCGGGGGGCCAATCTGTGAATACCACGGACAGCGCAGTTCGTATTGTTCATATACCTACTGGCATAACAGTCCAGCAGCAGGATGAAAAATCTCAACATAAAAATAAAGCAAAAGCCATGAAGGTTCTTATGTCTAGGGTTTATGCTGCGGAAAAGGAGGCTCGTGACGCGGAACGTTCTGCGGATCGGAAGGATCAAATAGGGTCAGGTGATCGATCCGCTCGCATACGCACCTATAACTTTCCTCAAGGCCGCATGACGGATCATCGTATTAACTTGACGCTTTATAAACTTGATCAAATTCTCGCAGGAGAGGGTTTAGAAGAGGTTATCACAGCATTGATAACTGAAAACCAGGCAGCGCAACTCGCCGAGTTGGAAAACTGAGTGAGAACCTTGCGCGACCTCTCCGTAGATATAGAGAAAAAATTGGTTGTTAACAGTATTGATGACGCGAAACTAGATACCAGACTTCTTATTTCGCATGTTTTAAAACTTGACCATATCGACTACGCCCTCAATAAAAACATGATAGTTTCTGAGAAAGAGTATACTGTTGTGATGCAGTTGGTAGCTCAGCGTCTCAAGCGGGTTCCTATGTCACAAATTTTTGGTGAAAAAGAATTTTGGGGTCGATCCTTTAAAGTCTCTTCTGGTACCCTTACTCCACGACCCGATAGTGAAACATTGATCAAGGTTGCTCTTTCAACGGTCCAAGATAAGAGAGAAGTGCTTAATATTTTAGATTTAGGGACTGGTACAGGCTGTCTTATGCTCACCTTACTTTGTGAACTGAAGAATGCATCTGGCCTTGCCATTGATATATCAAAGCAAGCCCTTGAGGTGGCACAAGATAATGCCCATAGTCTAAAGCTGATGGAGCGAGTAAGGTTTGCTTGTAGCGATTGGACAAATAATCTTGGTAAAAATAAAAAGTTTGATCTTATTATTTCAAACCCTCCTTATATTGGTCTAAAAGAAAAAGAGGGCTTGGCTCCTGAAGTAAGGGAGCATGAACCCGAAAGATCCCTTTTTTCTGGCCCTAAAGGCCTGGATGATTATAAAAAAATAGCTTCACAAGTAGAAGGTTTCATGACTAAGGATGCATCAATTATTCTGGAAATAGGCTATAAACAGGCCAGGGATGTAAAGAAAATATTTTCGCAAAATGGCTTTAGTAACATTGCTATACATCAGGATTTGGCTGGTCGGGACCGGTGTTTGCTCATTAAAAAATAAACTTTTTATTGATTAAATAAAAAAGCTGCTTGGCATTTTCATCTTTGCAGGGTAAGGTCGCTCTAGCGCAAATGTATAGCGTAAATGCTGAAGGAAAAAATTCAGTAATAATTTCAAAATTTTTAAATATAACCGTGCTTGAGACAGTTAGAACCTTTGAGGTCACCTGTTGATCAGAGCCTACTAATTTAATAAGATATTTTATGAACCCAAATAAAAACTCCCGGCCAAATAACCGCCCTGGGCGGCAAAATAACAAACCGCATAACCGAGGAAGAAATCAAAATGTGCGTGGTGGGCGTAAGGGAACGCCCAATAATCAGTCCAGGCAACCATTAACCTCAAGCAAGCAGGTTGATAGTTATGGCCCGGCTGGTAAAATTCGAGGGAATGTTAAACAGCTCTATGATAGGTATTTGGCTCTAGCTTATGAAAATAGGACAAGGGACAGGACCGAATCTGAAGCTTATGGTCAGTACGCTCACCACTATTTCTCACTCCATTCTGAATTTGCTGAGGCCGAAGCAGCACAACAGGCCATGCGCGCAAACGAAAAACAAAAAAAACAACAAGAAGAAGCGGAAAAACAGTCAAATGTGGTCCCAATAGCGGACGAAGAGAGTAAGCCTTCAAAGAACAATAACTCCTCTAAAGAAAAAGGTGGTGAAACAATAACCAACGAGGGGGTTATTTCGCAACCTAAGCTCAACCTTAAGAATATAGAAAATAATACCAGCCCTGAGCATAATCTAAACCTCTCAGAAGAGGCAGCAAAACAAAAGCCAAAGCGGGCCAGAAAACCACGCAAGATAAAGGAAGAAGTGGCTGAGTAGCGCTAGAAAAATTAACTTTTAACACCAGAATATTACTTTACCACCCTTGTGTTGCTAAAATATCACACTATATGTTGTTTATATTAAGAAGCATATAGTATTATTTTTGGAGTTATTCATAATGAATTTTGAAAAATTTACCGATAGAACTAAGGGATTTATTCAGTCAGCTCAGAGCCTTGCTTTGCGGGAGGGCCACCAAAGATTTGCCCCCGAGCATATCTTGAAAGTACTGCTTGATGATGATGAAGGCCTGTGCGGGAATTTAATGAGTGCAGCTGGCGCTGACGCAAGCATTGCTCTTATTAATACAACGAAAGAACTAGAGGGCTATCCGAAGGTCAGTGGAAATGGCGCCAGCCAGCTCTATATAGATACTAACATAACTAATCTTCTTGACAGTGCGTCAAAACTGGCAACAAAGGCAGGGGATGAATATGTAACGACTGAGCGTTTGTTACTTGCTCTTACTCTTCATTCGGGGAGTAAATCAGCAAATATTTTAAAGAAATCAGGTCTGACCGCACAAAAATTAAATGGTGCCATCAATAAAATTCGTAAAGGGCGCACCGCGAATTCTGCAAGTGCTGAGGACAGTTATGATGCTCTTAAAAAGTACTCTCGTGACCTGACCGAAGCGGCTCGGGAGGGTAAGCTTGACCCGGTGATCGGCCGCGATGAAGAAATTCGACGTACAATTCAGGTTCTTTCTCGCCGCACTAAAAATAATCCAGTCTTGATCGGTGAGCCCGGTGTCGGGAAAACCGCTATAGCAGAAGGCCTTGCGCTGCGAATCGCAAATGGGGATGTTCCGGATAGGGTCAGTCAGAAGCGTATTATGTCTTTGGATATGGGGGCTCTTGTGGCTGGTGCGAAGTACCGAGGAGAATTTGAAGAACGGGTCAAGGCTGTCTTGCATGAAGTTTCTGCAGCAAAAAGTGAAGTTATTTTATTTATTGATGAATTGCACACAATCGTTGGCACAGGCGCTTCCGAAGGGTCAATGGATGCCTCAAACCTTCTAAAACCAGCTCTCGCACGGGGTGACTTGCATTGCATTGGGGCGACCACTCTTAATGAGTATAGAAAATATATTGAAAAAGACGCAGCATTAGAACGGCGTTTTCAACCTGTCTTCATCGGCGAGCCGACGGTTTCTGATACCATTTCAATCTTACGTGGATTAAAAGAAAAGTACGAACTGCACCACGGTATTCGAATTAAAGATAGCGCGCTTGTTGCTGCTTCAACTCTTTCTAACCGCTACATTAATGACCGCTTTTTGCCCGATAAGGCCATTGATCTGATGGATGAGGCCGCATCTAAAATTAAGATGGAGGTCGACAGCAAACCTTCAGAACTTGATGAGTTTGACCGGCGGATTATCCAATTAAAAATTGAACGTGAAGCACTGAATAAAGAAAAAGATGAGGCCTCAAAGGATCGCCTGATTAGTCTTGAGAAGGAGCTTCGCGAACTTGAGGAAAGCTCAACTACCCTGACGGCACAATGGCAAGCAGAAAAGGATCGAATCGAGGGAGATCAGAAAATAAAAGAACGTCTTGATGCTGCGCGTGTAGAACTTGAGCAAGCGCAACGGTCTGGAAACCTTGCGCGCGCTGGTGAGCTGACCTACGGTGAAATTCCAGAACTGGAAGAAAAATTAAAAGTGGTTAAGGACGCGGACACATCAGAAAACCAGCTCTTAAAGGAAGAGGTCTCTGAAAGTGATATTGCTGCCGTGGTCAGTCGTTGGACTGGGATACCTATAACCAAGGTGCTTGAGGGCGAGCGTGATAGGCTCATGAGCATGGAAGAAAATATTGGTCATCGTGTTATTGGTCAGGATGAGGCGGTAAAGGCTGTTTCTGCAGCCGTGCGGCGCGCTCGTGCAGGTCTTCAAGAGCAAGGGCGACCTATAGGCTCATTTCTTTTCTTGGGACCAACGGGTGTAGGCAAAACAGAACTTACTAAAGCGCTCGCTGAGTACCTTTTTGACGATGAGACTGCGATGATCCGAATTGATATGTCCGAATTTATGGAAAAACACGCGGTATCTCGTTTAATTGGTGCCCCACCTGGATATGTTGGTTACGAAGAAGGTGGCGTGCTTACCGAAGCTGTGCGAAGACGACCATATCAAGTAGTATTGTTTGATGAGATTGAAAAAGCTCACGGTGACGTATTTAATATACTACTCCAAGTGTTGGATGATGGTCGCCTCACCGACAGCCAGGGCCGCACGGTTAATTTTTGTAATACGCTGATCATTCTTACATCCAACCTTGGCAGTGACATTCTCGCTTCTCTCGGTCCTGAGGACAATGTTGACACAGCGCATGATGATGTTATGGGCTTAGTTAGGGCTTCATTTAGACCCGAGTTTATCAATCGTCTTGACGAAATAACACTGTTTCACCGTCTAGCTGAAAAGCATATGCACGCGATTGTTAATATTCAACTTTCTCAATTAGAAAATCGTCTTGAGGGCCGGAAAATAATCCTTGACCTTGACCAAAGCGCCCAAGATTGGCTTGCTCATATTGGTTATGATCCTATCTACGGTGCCAGACCGCTTAAACGCGTGATCCAAAAACATGTCCAGGATGGACTGGCTAATATGATTCTATCTGGAGAACTTATGGATGGCAAAACAGTTAATGTTACCGCGGGTGCTGAGGGCATTGAGATGAGTATTAATTAATTTCATTCTGACCTATAGTTAATCTTTTGGTTGTAATGCATATCAAAGAAGATACTTAGATAATTAAATCATCTTTTTTTATTAGGACCGGGCGTTAGTTAAGTGCACGAGTTAATAGAATATTAGATTTAATCTGCATAATTATCTGATTTTTATTTTCAATGACGGCTCTGAATCTTTGAAATTCTTCACCATTAAGCTTGATACCCGAAGGAATTTTGAGAGTGAGTGGGTTGACTTGCGTGCCGTTCATGTAAACTTCATAATGCAAGTGGCGACCGGTAACTCTACCAGTAGCACCGACATACCCAATAATTTGACCTTGTTGAACCCGCACACCCTTTTTTATTCCAGGTCCATATTTGCTCATGTGGGCATAAATAGTTTTATACGTTCCGTTATGTCGTATACGAACGTAGTTACCAAAGCTACCATACCAACTCGCTCGCTCAACAACGCCGTCACCAGCAGCCATGATTGGTGTGCCTGTGGGGGCAGAAAAATCGATGCCCTTGTGCATACGATTATAACCAAGTACCGGATGTTTACGATTCCCATAATAGGATGAAAGCCTCGCACCCTCGATAGGTGTTTTCATTAAAGCCCGTTTTGAGCTCTGTCCATCCTCATGAAAATAACCTACAATTCCGCTCTCTGTTGGGGTGTGACGAAAAAGGCTAATTTCCTTCCCACTTAAAGTAAGTTTAGCAAATAGTATGTTTCCTTCCTGAACACTACGCCCGTCCTTTGACAGCTTACGCTCATAAACAATTTCAAATTGATCGCCTTTGCGAATTTCACGTTGAAAATCAACATCGTAACTAAAGATACTGATTAGGTTCGCAATGATAATTTGAGGCAAGCCGTTTCTTTGTGCGGCGAGAAAGAGGCTGTCGTCTATCTGGCCGAATACGTGCCGAGTAATAACCTGGCTTGGGAGAGAAATATTTACACTGCTATAGTTTTTTTGCTTTCCTTGAACGATAATAAGGTTATCAAAATCTTTTTGCATCTCAAGTCGATCAATACTTCCATCAGACGAATAATAAAGATTTATTTTCTGACCGACTTGAATTTTACGTGCATCGAAATGATCCTTTAAGCTGTTAACAGCGTTAAATGCATCTACCCTGTATGCGCCACTATCTAAAAGGGCGTCCATTAGGCCTTGTCCATATTTTATTTTAATTTCTTTAAAAAAGGCTTGATCATTACTTTTTTCTACTAAGCCAAGGGATTTTGTTGGTTTATTAGATTGCTTCGGCAAATTTATCGAAAGGGAAGTTTTTATTTTCTCAACAGTAATTTTATTTGTGGCTTTAGGGATAGCTTCCTTTGGAAGAGAAAATAAATTACTGAAACCAAGAATAAGGCTAAGGATAAAAAAAGAACCGATGTAAAAAATACGTTTATAGTTCCTATACATATTTAGTATATATTCTTTAATGTTCAGTTCCTTTAAAGTTTAGGGAATATCAACGAGATCTTTTTTAGCTGAGTATAACTAAAATTTGTTTTAAAAAAGACTGGCTATGAAATCAAGGGTTACTTGGTTTAATTATTAAATATAACTAAATTAATGAGTCTAAACCAGTACTAAAATATTTATTAGAATTGACCTTTATTCATTATGATTAATGGTCTTTGGTTCGATTGAAAACATTCATAATAATTTATAACTACATATTTTTCTTTTCCTGTGACGCTTGTAGAGGTGTTTTATTTAATTTTTTAATGGCTAAGAAAGAGGGGGAAGAAGCTATGGTTTTTGATTAGTTTCATGGCCTGTTAATTAAAAATGATATTTTTTTATTTTAACTGTTTACAAGAAAGATCACTTCCCATATAACCCGCTGACCAACGCATTGAAGCTACTTTTTACAGTCTGTTAAATAAGACAGGCTATGGGGACCTTTTTCGTGGTGAAATTTTTTTGTTCTTTGACATTGTTAGATAGAAAGAGAAATGTAGGCAGCGGATGTTTGTTTTAAGCATTACGTTGTTTATATTTCAGGGCTCTGAGCTGGAGTATTTGCATACTTTGGTTCATTAAAGAGACCTTTGATTTAGAACATATAACGCAATGCGTGACTTTTTAAGTCGGATCAACTTGAGAGTTTGATCCTGGCTCAGAACGAACGCTGGCGGCATGCCTAACACATGCAAGTCGAACGATAAGCCGTCTTCGGATGGTGGACAGTGGCGCACGGGTGAGTAACACGTGGGGACCTGCCTGATAGTAAGGAAAAACAGTTGGAAACGACTGCTAATACCTTATACGCCCTTCGGGGGAAAGATTTATCGCTATCAGATGGAC